>Ga0131853_10006148_pt1 | contig 21683 bp, 21 predicted proteins | sample TergutLab28metaG_FD_92764 | JGI IMG/M metagenome (GOLD analysis project Ga0131853, IMG submission 92764) | Labiotermes labralis P1 segment gut microbial communities from Petit-Saut dam, French Guiana - Lab288 P1 (version 2) (version 2) | ecosystem: Host-associated > Arthropoda: Insects >... | reverse complement strand
AGCCTACACAACACAACAAGTACTCGCTAGCTCCTGAAGATGGACGTATTAACGTCTGAAACATGTTGAGCAATATATAATAAAGCAAGTGTCATCTAGTTGGTCAACCTTTATTCAAATATGGATTGTGATCCAACTTTTGCAAGAGCCTGTTCTTCCAATGAACCATACCTGCTGATTCAAGGGAACCTGAATGATATCGTCTGCGATTTGAACCTGTCAAAGAAACAAGCTGAACTTTTAGGCTCCAGGTTAAAGGGCTGGAATCTTCTGTGCCAGGACACTAAGGTGTGTTTTTACCATGGGCACCATGAAGAATTCAAGGATTTCTTCTCCCAGGAAGATGGTGTAGTGTTTTGCAATGATGTTTGTTCCATTATGGAAGTTCTTGGCCATGAATTTAACCCAGATCACTGGCGCTTGTTCATTGACTCATCAAAACTGAGCTTGAAGGTGGTTCTACTCCACAATGGAAATAAATTCCCCTCCGTTCCTTTGGCTCATGCAGCCAACATGAAGGAAAGTTATGAAAGCATGAAGCTACTGTTGGGAACGATTAAGTAAGACGAATTTAAGTGGAAGTTATGTGGTGATCTCAAGGTTGTGGCAATGTTACTGGAAATGCAACTCAGGTACACAAAATACTGCTGTTTCCTGTGTAAGTGGGACAGCCAGGACAAGAAGAATCACTATGTAAATAAACTGTCACCTGAATGAACATCACTGACGCCAGGGGAGAAAAATGTCATCAATCCTCCTCTTGTTCTTCTGGAGAAAATTTTTCTGCCCCCTTTGCACATAAAGCGTGGCATCATGAAAACTTTGTGAAAGGTTTGGATAAAACCGGCCACGGATTCGAATATTTGAGGAATACGTTCCCAAATGTGAGTGACACAAAAATCAAGGAAGGTATATTTATAGGACCCCAGATCAGGGAACTGATGCAAGACAAACAGTTCGATGAAAACCTGAATGAGACTGAAAGAAATGCATGGTTGTTTTTTAAGAGGATTTGCAAGCACTTCTTAGGAAATCACAAAGCAGCGAACTATCAGGATGTTGTGCAGGACCTGTTGACTTTGTACAAAGCAATGGGATGCAATATGAGTCTGAAAATCTACTTTTTGGAGTCCCACTTGGACTTTTTCCCAGAAAATCTCAGCAAAGTCAGTGACGAACAGAGTGAAAGATTTCACCACGACATTTTGGCTATGGAAAAGCGGTACCAAGGCAAGTGGACCTCAAGTATGTTGGCAGACTACTGCTGGAAACTGAAGAGGGGATGTACCTGAAGCCAATTACCAGTGAAAGTCATACACCTCCAGATTTTAGAGGTAAGTTTCTGCCTGTTTCATTAGCACGTGAAGTACTATTTTGCACAAATAGAGTCCTCTGTATCTTTTTTGAAACTCTGCCTGATAGAAAAATTCTGTACACATATCTAAATTCAGCACAAAAAGTACTGCTAAGTTCACCTATTGAAATTCGTGGGCCAAAAAAAAGTTAAATTTTGTTGTCCAGTGTTATTAGCAGCCAACAATTTAATCGTATGAGAACTAAATTTGACACTCCATAAATCTTCATAATTTCTGCTTGAAATTAAGGCACTTGTATCATCAGCAAATAATATTGGTTCTGATACAGAATTTATTCTCAGAGGAATGTCATTTATATATATTACAAACAACAGAGGCCCTAGAAATGATCCTTGAGGAATTCCACTTTTCATTGTACCCCAGCCACAGAAAAACATTTGAGCTGTATTAGGTTTGAATACACTATCTGTTAGCCTAAAGGCTGCATCTTCAGTTGATATTCTTTTCCTAAAACCATACTGTTCTGTGATTAGTATGTAGTTAATATGCAGGTGTTGGCTTAATCTACTGTGCATAGCTTTCTTCAGTACCTTAGAAAAAATTGTTAATAATGAAACAGGCCTATAATTTTTTATATTTGTTTTGTCTCATTTCTTGTTAAGTGGTTTTACTAGTGCAATTTTAAGACAGTCAGGAAAAATACCAGTACTTAGCATGCCATTATAAATGTAGCTTAATGGGTGACTAATGAGAGATGCATACGCTTTTAATATTTTAATTGTTATTTCGTCATAACCTGATGACTTTTTTTGGCTTTAGGGAATGTATTATACTTTTTATCTCAGCTTCAGTGATAGGGGTTATTTTTATGCTGGGGAAGTTTCCAAAAAATGAATCTTTTAGAATTGAGATAGCATCTCCTTACTTTATATGTTGAATGTTTAATTTTTCAGTAACTGTTATACAGAAATTATTTACGGCATTGGCCGTGTTTGTTGGATCCTTTAATTTTTCATCATTCACATGTAATGAGGGAACCTTTTCCACTGAATGTACTTTCTCCCTCTCTTTATAATGTTCCATGTTGTTTTTATTTTGTTATCAGGTTTTGCTATAAGTCTACTGTAGTGTTGCTTCTTTTATGACTTTCCATAGGATTTAACAATATTTAATACAATGTGCTTTTGGAACGTTGCTGTTCTTAGTGAAGGCATACAGACTTCTTTTGTGTTTTCAATATATTTTTATTCCTTGTGTAATCCAATCATTCTTGTCTTCCATACTTTTGTATTCAACTGGAAAACTAGCTTGGAAAATGTTTAAGAAAGTGCATAGAAATGAGTTAAACATATGGTTAGGATCTGTAGCTATATAAACAGATTCCCAAGTTTCTTTTTTTAGTACAGTCTGGAAATTCATGATTGTTTCATTATCTATTAATCTGATTCTCTGCTTTAAAGGAAATTTGTTGATTGTTGCATATACATTTTTTATTGTGAGAATTTGAGCATCATGGTCTGATAGGCCATTTATTATGGGAGATATAGAAGATAAATTTATTCTACTGTTATCCACAAATATATTAACAATGGCAGTACTTTTGCCAGTTTTTCATTTTGATTGCACTTGGTGGTGATGATTTATGTTACTCACTCTTTCTCGTAACAAAAGTCAATCCTGTTGAAAGGGGAACTACATCAGCCGCATGATTATATTACCAGCATAATCAATCCACACACGATTGTTGGCATGACATTAACGTCACTTTCTGTTAGCCTCCAACACAAGACAAGTGTGGCCAGGAATTGGCTATGCCAAATCGTGACAAACCAAAAATATATCTTGTATTGTCTATACCAAATTGTATAAATTTGAAATGTGGTGTAAATTTTCAAGACATGTTAAGGCAAAATCACCCAAAATGAAATCATGTAAAATAAGACCTGCCTGTATTTAGTATTATTCAGCAACGCAGAGGATGAAAAAAAATTCTTATTTGCTCTGGTTACAGCACACTAAAACGTAAACTGTTTACAGGCTACCAGGAGTGACTGTTGAACAGAGACAATTTCATGTAATCTGGATAAGTCTTATTTGTGCAGGGATAAATCAGGGGTATTTATTTTTTTTGGGGGGGTGGGGGGGGGGAGGCAGGTGGCAAGTGACCACAGCTATTATTTTGGGCTGGTTTGCAGGAATACCCAACTGCCTAAATTACTGGGTTTTTTTTGCAGTATATACATAATTTATACATGTGGTTGTGGACTACATGCAGCCCCTGGGGTTGAACCCCCATGACAGACTAAACCGCTAGCAGTCTGAATCTCTGTGGCCTTAGTGGATGGGAAAAATGTCTGATTCCTTCACCCGAGCGGCTTAACATATGGCAGGAATTGCTACAATGACTGGACAAATGTAATTTTCTCAGGTCACTAGTAGGTTCATCTCTGAATATGACTTACCTTCTGTATGTAATACCCAGTTCCAATGTCCAAGATGACAGACTTTCCATTAGCTATTCTTCCAGGAACATACATCTGTTATGCTACAGTCAAAGAAAATGTAACGAGATTGAAGAAACCATAATAAAACATAATCTCTGTGCTTTCTCTTAAAATAGAAACTGTATTTTGCCTTTGCATATGACACAGTAAAGTCTATTTCAAAGTCAATTTCTACATGCATTTATTGAAATACTGGTGCAAAGTAAAGTAGGAGTTAATTAAGAATGAAATATGAAATAATGAGAAGCAAGGTGTTTTCTGCCATGCATACAAATATCTTAGTACACATAACACTTATTGAGAATAATGTGTTTAAATTGTTGCCAATACCAAACAACACTGTAAGGTAAGAGATACATACAATGAAATTTCAGTCTCAGATCAAGTCTATTAGCCCTTTGGCGCCGGAATTTTATCTTTCATGCCGGAATTAAATCCCCCCCCCGTCCACTTTAATGGCCGTTCAGCCATTTAAAGGGCTCACTGTACGACATATATATATGTCATTCGGCGCCAAAGGGTTAAGGTAAGGCTAACAATTCTCACTTTCACCAACATAATATTTCCAGGTGCACTATAAAAATCACAATAGCCCTATATCTATATGGTATGGCATAACTACTCAAATAGTTGTTAATCTGACTTAGGTTTAGTGTCATAAACTTTAAACGATACTTTATTTAAGAGTACAAATGAATATGAACATCCTTTGACAATTCTTGATGAAATTTCATTACCTTGCACTTATATTATATACAACTGTTACCATGTGTAAATTTAATTCTATTTAATTACTCTTTATTTCACTTTAATTAACTTTATGGCCTGCATTACATACAGGTCTAAATACATTTTTTAATTGGCCATTACATATTCAGCAGGTTCTGATGACATTACAGCAGAACAGATTAAAACAGGAGGCAGGACAATCCATTTCAACATCTATAAGCTCATTAATGCTATTTGGAATATGAGGCATTGCCAGAGCAGTAGGAGGAGTCAATAATTGTACCTGTTTACAGAAGGGTAATAAAACATCATTTATCTGGCTTGGGATACGGGCAGGTAACGGGTGTTCATTAACATGGTAATGAACTTCTGGATTCCATAAAATGTAGGAAATTTGAGTAGCTGAGGACTCTGCTCCATGTAGTTCGTTAGCCAGTAGTCAGCTTGTCTTTTTAGTAAAGTTATAGAAACCTATAAAACATGCATTACATATGAGGGTTGCCCCAAAATTAAGTGTACTGATTTTCCTATGTAAGAATTGGTAACGTAGCACCTTGTTGATGTGTATCAGTGCGTTGGTAGTGACCTTGGCTGCATGTCCATACTTGTTTCAACTGGGTTGGTTGAGTCACTCGTGCACTACTACTGTTTGTGTATGGTCCTGTTTTATAACCTCATTACGTTTGTGATGCAGGAAAGTATCGAACAACAGTACACTATCAAATTTTGTGTGAAACTCAACAAATCTGCCACAGAGACATTTGCTTCTTTAAGCGAAGCTTATAGAGATGCCACTCTATCGAGCACTGTGGTTTTTAAGTGGCACAAAGCTTTCAAAGAGGGCCGAGAAAATGTTGAAAATGACCCTCATTCCGGAAGACCAATCTCGTCAACAAATGATCAAAATGTGGAAGTGTTGTGAGCTGTGGTGGCGAAAGACCGCCAATTGAGTGTCAGGACGATTGCAGAAGAAATGGGCTTGGATAAAAATGCAGTTAACGGCAAAGTGCAGAAAAGTTCTCCTCGTCCGAAGAAAGCATGCATGAGCAGATCCAGGGTGAAAACTATGATTATTGTTTTTCTCAACAGCCGTGGCATTGAGCACAAAGAATTTGTACATCCAGGACAGACAGTTAATCATGCCTTCTACAAAGATGTCTTGGAACGACTTTGAAAATGGGTCCAGCGAGTCCGAATGGACATTGCAGATGATTGGGTGCTGCACCATGATAATGCACCAGCTCACACTGCACTTTCAATTCGAGAATTTCTGGTAAAGAAAAACATTCCCATACTTCCACATCCTCCCTACAGCCCAGATCTAGCTCCGTGCGATTTCTCCCTCTTCCCTAAGTTGAAATTGAAGTTAAAGGGTCATCATTTCGGGACGATGGAAAACATACAAAAAATTGTAACTGATGAGTGACACACACTTATGGAAATTGACTTCCGGTACTGCTATGATCAGCGGAAAAAACGTTGAACGACTGTGTAACTTCCCAAGGGCCATACTTTGAAGGAGATAATGTGTAATTTCAGGTAAGTCCAATAGACATTATTAATTTAGTACCAAGGTTAAGAATTCATAGTCATACTTCAATCCCCACATGTTTTCACACTGTGATGCTTAATTAATCCATGGGTCAAATTCATATTTTTTTAGCATGGGTGGTGAAAATTAAATCATGTAGAGGTATTGGTGTTTGGCCTCAGTTTCATTAAGAAATGCTCACATTTACTACTAAACGGCAGACAGATGCAAGAAGATAGAGGTAATTCCAGGATAACTGCGAAAAGGCGACAATTTTTATGTTTATGCTATCTACTGTTCCTACAACACAACAATATACCCATTACCATTACTCGATTGACAGTTATTATCTAAAAATGATCATGTTGAAATACTGGTACATAATTTTTAACCAGCATCTTATATTCCTATTCGTGATTTACGCTATCATTTCGATACTTTATATCTCAGCCACTTTGAGTTTGGTTAAGTTCATAAAGGATACCGATCCTGTAAGCGGAACCATAATTGTTTTCCCTTCTGAATCTGATGTAATCTTCTCCAAACAATCATTTGAATCTTGAAATTTCGTCTGTGCCATTCTTAACGTTCGCGATGTGTCTAGGAACATGTGTATCTCCTGTAACATAAGTCACTAACCCTTAGACACTATGCACCCTTGCATACCTAACAACTCCCACAGCACGCTGGGATTACAGATTATAATGTTAATCATATTTACAGCATACATTAAGTGAATACCTGGTCTAACTGCTGTTTCAATTGCATGAGTTGCGGAAGATTTAAACTCGATAATTCGATTTGTTGAAGCACTGGTCCTTCCTTGGTCGCCATCTTTTCCAGTTACAGTATTTTGTTTTCGGACATCACTGTTGCCAATATTGATAGCACTGATCATCTTACAGCAACACAGTTGGATGTTGTGGTACCAAATGAGAAATCTACTAACTCCTTAAGAGTTATGGATTTTGGCTTATCAGACCGTTATGCACAAATTATATCAATTTGAATACCAGAATTCAGTAAGATACCATGTAGATCAAAAAAAGACAATTTAGTGAAGCTAATGTTCAGGAATTTCTTCATTTATCAAATCATTTACTGTCAGAGTGAACTTCCAAGAGTTTTGTATAAATTGTAATCCATCCTTGAAAATGCACAGCCAATGCCGTAACATATAGGATGCTTGTTATTTTATATTTAGTAAAACTGGATTTAAAACATCCAAGCAGTTGATGGCTCTCATACTGAAGTGCAATTGACAAAAACAGTGGTCATGGCATCAGATTTTACACTAACATTCTTGCATACTGAGATGGCATTAATTCAAATGAGTAGCATATTATTATTTCAAAGTATGCATAGTGGATATAATTACTAACATTCAGAATGTAGTAACAAGTACAGTTAAATTTCTTCCTCTAAAGTACAGCAACAATTACAGCCATATGAATGGGAATTAATGTCTGTGTTTCAGAATTGTCTGTTTCTCCATCATCAGTGTTTGGTGTGTACAGTGACTGACAATCCAACTGACATGCTATGAGCATAATCTTGTGCAAAGTGCCAGATGATGTCTCTTGCTATCTTAAACCATTTCTGTGCATAAAACACATAGATGGAACTGGAAAAGAGTGTCTTATAAATATACCTGCGGTTATGAATATGCTAAGTTTTTGGTCATTCCAGTTGAAGACTTTGAAATGTTTATACAATATGGGTCATTTCTTTGGTTGGATGGATGTCTGGGGTAGAATCAAGAAAGAAAGAGTCAAATTAACTGAAGATCTTTGTGATTGGGAGAAATTATTTCGGCCTAAGGCATCTGTGATAGGTTGAGATGAGGCATGTCTCTTTTACCTATAACCTGTTATTAGACCTGCAATGTAGGAAAACCACAGAAAACCTCTGCCAGTGTAGCCAAATATTGTTGAACATTTATTGTTGTGCTGACTTGGCCACCACATGAGCAAACTGGCTTATTGAGCTTTTTTTCACCTTCATTTAAGACCATGGTTGACATGAGGCAGTACTTGGTGGGCACAGTTGGCTTGCAAGTTGTCAAACTGATGGGTTATTGACAGTAGCAAATTTTAGGTTGGAACTCTCAATCAGTTTTTGTTGTGGTCGGCAAAGAATGGAACCTTCAAATCTTTGTGAATTTGCCTGTTGCAGGCAAATCAAAGTGCATTACTTGCAAAGCAAAACCACTGGGATTGCAGTACCTGTGTTTTCCATATATAGCTATCAGCACCAGAACTCCAGACAGGGCACATGTGATCCATTACAGGGTAGAAAATTTACTTATCAGGCAGCATACTCTCTTTTCTGGGTATCAGGCTAGTGCAGTCAGCACAGTGATGAGACTGTGGTCTGAATATCAAAGGAATTGTGTTTTAATTCGCAACAATGGCAAGAGATTTTTCTCCCAAGCATCCAGACTAGCTCTGGGCCCACTCAGCCTCATATTCAATGGGTGCTGGGAGCTCTGTCTTCAGAGATAAAGTGGACAGGTGTCAGACTAACCATGTGCCCCACCTAGTTCTGAAGATTCAAATATTCTGGGATGTGATGCCATATAAACTGATAAAGAGTTGCCAATTTTTTTAAGAACCATATTGTCATCTTCAGTGTCAAGAACTTTGACTGCTTGACCTTGAAAATCCTTCAAAGCATTGTTCACTATTTGTCAATTCACATTGTGTAACATCTCAAAACACTCTAATCCTTGTCAAATGAATATGCCCTCTATTGTAATTTTGAAATATGCAAACACACACTGAACATCCCACCTAACATTCATTTGTCCTTCTTCCTATGCTTCTTGGTCTGTTTCCAGATTATGGCCTCCCTATTTCTTTCTCCAGTCACCCCTATTTCTTTTCGCTGCACACCAACTCTTGGTATGGAGCAATTTGACAGCATGTTTAGGCACCTTGTATTCCCATCTAATCCTTGGCTTTCTGGTAAGTCTTCTTCTTTCACAGTTCAGTTGGGATTCTGTAGTTAAATATCCTTAATATATGCCCAGCCCACTGTAATGTACAACACACATGTATTTTAAAAGGTCAAAATCTTTATACAGTTTGTACAGTTCCTTATTGTACCATAACATTCATTTATACCACCACCAATAAATAATTCAGATTTTACCATTTTTTTATTTCATACATGTAACTATCTTTCTGGAAGGAAGTGGCATTAGTGGCAAAGAGATCAAACACCACTAACAGAGGAGCCCACCAACAAATAACTGAATGCAGTGACACTGGAAAGCATAACTTAGGTCATTATTTTTCTGATGACTATTGATTGCCACATACTATCATTTCATTTACCATATTAACATAGGCCACTCAGCTGCCAGCCAACATTTATGATATAGCAGCAGTCGGAAGTGACAAAGGAGAGTTGTCAGATAACATAATACCTTTGTATTACAATTTATAGATATCCCACAACCTGGAACCATAATATTGCATTCTGGATACAATTTGACTGGAATTTGAGAAAAAAATGGTCAGGCCACAGGGCTTATTCAAATTGTGTAAGTCTCAGTTGCTATGTGTTAAATTTATTCATTTCGTCCAATCGCTTCCCTTAAGGTATAAATTAATATTGTTTCCCATATGTTATGTGTCTTCTAAACAGACACTTTCCAAGACACCAATTCACAAGAATCTTGCATGAGACATTTGTTTCCACAATCATAACTAAATATCCATCCCATTCATTCTTGACTACACTAAATTAACCGTGTAAATGACACATTTCTTTGTTACAATCCCAATTTACTCCATTTCTCCCAGACTGAAAAGTAATTGTCATTTGGAAAATCATTATTGCTAGTAACAGCAAAGTGCCCATTACAATTCGATCAGAAATCAGATTATTCATATTTTAGGATTAAACAGTGTAGAAAATATGTATACTGTGGCACATGTGTCTGATCCAGGACCTCTGACACTTGAACATCTGTAGTTACTATTACTCCTAGGTGCCTCAAGAAGTTGGTAATGGCTATAAAATTGTAAATAAAACAATTTGAATCGGCTAAAGGCATAGCATATTCATATAAAGGCAACAAACTGCTATAGAAGTTCTGTGCAGTGTATATAAAAATCAATGTCAAATAAAGGGAGGTATTATGAAAGGGTGAAAGTAGGGAAATTGTTTGATCAATAAAGCTTTACAACTTCCTCACATGAAAGTGACTTAACTCAACTGAAATTCAAGAATGAGTGCAAGAATGACTGAAAAATCAGAAGGAAAGCCTGAAAAGTCTATGGAACTGTCACTTGAAACAAAGAGGACTCATTTGAAGCCACCATTCAAATTGTGTTTTGTTTTGCATGAAGAACTAGGCAGGTCATACATACTACCTTCCAAACCAAAAAAAAATTCATGTAAGTAACATGCTTTCTATGACATAGCATGCGAAGTATAGCTCTTAAATTATTTATTAGCTTCTTTATGCACTATGCTGAAAAACCAAATACGCCCCACATAGCCGTGTCTGTCAGAAACTAACATTTGCCCAGCAAATCAAGAAATATCGCATATTTTATGGAACCTAAAGGTTCAGTACTGTATAGATCACACTGCAACCATCACCATACTACTTCAAAATGTACCTATTTAGCACCTCTACACTTTTCAACTGCTAAATGGTGGTTATCAGGAGAATGTTCACCTGTCAACAAATTTTCATAGTCAAGTGGTGAAAAGCTTGAAAATATTTTTGCAGCTAGATTCCACATCTTAAGTCCAGCACTCTTAACAACATTATTTTGTCCTCTATCTTATATCATCTGTGGTATCATCATTTTGATCCTTGCTTCGTTTACTAAACCTAGGTTAGGTTTCTACTTTTTGTACACCTTAGCAGCTATAACCAGTGCATATTCTGAGGAGATATATAGTCTCATAAAGAATCCCAGCCTTATCTCACTGTACTTTACTGTGTTCATTAATCCATTTTCAGTATTCTTCAGACAAATATTCTTGTCCTTTGATGTTAAACCATACTTCATAATGACTAATTCCCTTCTTCTGTCATGGAGGCATTTTGATAACATTGTGTGTGACCAGTTTGTCATTCTGTTTTGCTTTCTATAAGCACAAACTATGTCAGCTACTTTAACATTTCACTTTCTTTACATTTTCAGTTTTTATGAACATACTGCTAATGTTGTACTTTCTTGTAAGAAAATTGACTGCAAAGTCATCTTCTTCAAATATTGACCTCATCGCTCATGCTGTGCAAATCAAGAACAAAATCATGTTGCAAGAGCTCTTGTCTGGCTCTTAAAAACTTTCATGATAAGCTGCATCCATTATTAGAATCTGCAAATGTGAGATTTACATGAACTATTAGAAACAGCAGAGAACATGAAAATTGCAATTAGCAGGCTTTCATGTACACAAAGTTCCTATAATCATAGGCATTCTGTAACTGTAGTAAGTCCTGCAGGATAGATATGGGGCAGACTGTAGTAGCTAGTAAATGTATTTTAGTTGTATATGTGCAACTCTGAGACATCATGAATCTATCATGTTCAAATGCCTTAAATCTATTTAAATGTTGTCTTCTTGTTTCATTTACAATTTCAGACTATAGTTCTGATACTTATTTAGAGGAAATGTCTTATGATTCAAACCTCTTTCCAAAATATAATGCAGCACATGCAACACACAATTTTCTTATTATTTGAAAGAGAAGGTAAATTCTGACTACCAGAGCAAGACATGTGACATATATAATTAACTGTTGATGAAATAAAAAAGAAATTGTTTTTCACTGATTTATTACACTAGACCAGTTGCTCAAGTATAAAATATAGACAGCAATATTGTGTGGGATTTAGAAATACTTAATTCTGATATAACTGTCTGTTGTATTTCAGTTACTATTTTAGCCCCAAAGTTTTACTCAAAATATGACTGTCAAGTGCTAGAAGATCCAAGTATTTTTGAGGAGCTGAAAAGGTTACAAGAAACAGGACCGAAAGAAAAATATGCTGAACCTGTAACAGAAAATCAGAGGTAAATTCAGCTGTTTCAGCAGCATAAATACAAGGACACTGCTATTTTCTGAAATGTGCTCAAATGAATACATTTCATTTTCCATCAAGCTACATAAGAATAATTTCATTAAAGTTTTTTGAAATAAAATATGAATACAGTTTAAATACCTACAAAGAGAAAAAAACTGCAGGCAGTTGAACAGCTGTCTCTTCTGTGATTAACACCATATCAATCAATAGCTGATAATGTAATTAAAATAAGATTGTTTACCTGGATTTCACTCATTTACCACTCCTACTAGCTTCAGATGGATTGGGGGTAAGATATAATTGTTCAAGTGGCTCTACACTGTAATTATCCAAGCATCCTTCCTTAGAAAATTGTTTATGCACATGCAGTTTTCTGCTGCCATTTAAACGTGTAAATTTACAAGTCTATGTGTGTTGTTTCATGCAGAGAACTAGGTTTCCTGGAAGGATCCTGAAACAAGACTTACATTAAATTTTAGGCTGTATAATGCCTGAGTTTAACAGAACTGTTTTTTTTTTCTAAGAATAAAGTACAACAAAACAGACATAGAAATAATTACAAACATTTAAGGGAACCTTCAGTGATTTTAACCTATACTGGAAGGAGATTGTAAGGGTACATGCAACAGGTCCAACTGAGTGCTACATTTTTTCAATAATCGTACCAGTATTCCTGACACAAAACTGTTGGTCAGCCAAGCAATACCAAGATATTTAAAATCCCGTGTTTTTGTATTATAAAGATTATGAAAATTATGCATGAGGAGCTTGCAAGAGATCCCTAAAAGTGTACAGTGCTTCAACAGGTTCAGCAAGAAAAACTAGTTTTCAAACTCACATGTTTTTACATGGGCACATTTTGTGACAGGTATGGCTGGTACACAGATCCTGGGCTTGATTGTGACAGAGGAGATAGAAGACTGTATTTCCCAAGACATGAATCACAAATGGTGAAAATTAAATCACTGATAGATCATGCAGATTCTGTGACAAAGTCTCAATAATGATAGTTACATGACTATGGAAAAAATAAAATGCAGGGTGACTACAAAGATGTAATTACAAAAATTTAATGGTAAGAAAATAACACCCACACAAACACTTAAATGCACATCTTTATAAAGAGCAACTCAAAAAGTATTTTCTTTTGGCATTCTATGCAAGTTCATTACATGCCTCACTTATTGCCCCACACACAACACAATTTTCAACTTTGTGCCAAACACTTGGGATTACAAACTATCCAGTTTTTCAATTGCTGTTCATATTTAATCTGAAAGATCTTCAGAATTACAGACACTTAACTAATATAAACCTAACCTTTCACAACACTCCACCAGAAAAATTCAAGAGGGCGAGTCAGATCTGGAGATCAGGGAGTCCTGGAAGTAAACTCCTTTGGCTAAACAATCACTCAGGCAAGTGTCTATTCAAGAATGTTGTCACATCATCGTGGACATGTGGTGGCATTCTATTATATATGAACAACTTGAACATGATGTTTTGCCAGAAAGAGGGAACAAGAACATACGTTTGAAACACAACACAACAACACAAATCAAAATAAAACAAAACCAACCATGAAAAACAACAGTGACATTGAAGACTATATGACAACAGCATTCATAATAAGCATCTTATTTTTGAGTCCTGTAGAAGGAATCCCATATCTGATTGCAGTACCCCTGTTCCTCAAAAATGTAGATTTCCCAACAGTGCCCATCAACTTATAATCAGTGTCCAATATTTTCTCTAAATATACAAGACACAATAATAAATAAAGTTAAGAATTATACACATGTAGATGGAGGATTTCAGGATTGAAGTTTAATGTGTGGGGTCATGCTGATACTAAGATCAATACACATTGGCACAACATTTCTTTATTTAAGTTCTTAATGTTATGTTCATCCTGAAATGACTATGGCCTTAATCTTCTCTCAGTCAATAACATTTGAACTTCTTATTATAATGGCACTTTCAAACCTTTGTTTTTAGAACAGAATTCTCTGCAGCTTGTAACACATACTTAGAAACAATAGCACTGTTGCTCTTCTCTATATTTGAAATCTGCATTCTTAATCAAGATTTATCTGGTCCAAGCCCATTACAATTTTAACTTCCTTTCTGGATTTCTTTCAGTGTGCCAACATGGAAAACTGATTTATTTTGTGGTGTCAACTTAATATGAAGACCAGTAACATCTCATTCTCATTACCTAAAAAACCATTCAACATCTTCAACATGTATTTTTCCTCTTGAAAATATAAATGTTGCTCTGTGGTCCCTATTTGATTTGTTCATCACTCTGTGAAAATTAGATGTGTAATTAAATTGGCTTTTGGTCCTACATTGCAATATATGTGTCCTTAATTCTTTGTTTATTGCATTTCCAAAGTGATATGTACATCTCGCATTAACAATTTTAAGTTACACAGATGTAAACTCACAATGCAATTACTGCTTCTTCATAAGATCACAATATATTACTAGTCATCCCCTTTCATGGCCTTCATAAATATTTGTGTTTTTATTTATACTTAAAAGATGTGAATAATTAAACATCATTTACAGCCTCTACAGAAATTAGATTTGGACTTCAGGGTGTATGTATTAAAAAATCATATGGGAAAACTGCTACACCTACCTAAATTTGTAAATTAAATATTAAGTGAAGATCTGACAACAGAATTACATCTTTTGCCTTTGCTGTGACTTGATATGGCACATGAGAGCAAACACAGTGATCTTATTTCATGTAGCAGAGTGAAGCAAAAACAATCCCTGTTACATGCCTGGACAGGCCTTAAGGGATCCAGGAGGTTGAGCTCATATACACATGAAGGTGGTAAGGTTATCAGCCCTTTGCATCGGCTGTCTTTACCTCACATTAAATATTGCTGGTACTCATTTCTGTCAGAGGCTGAGTTGACCCCAGGGCAGTAGTGTGGCTGGAAGGATTATGTCAATGAAAAATTCCAGTGACACCATTGGGAATCAAACCTGCCACCTTCCGGGTTGTAGCGCATTGCCTCAACCAACTGTGCTACCCTGTGTCCCCATGTAGCAGAGTGGTACAATTAATTTAAAACTTCTGTTCAAGTGTAGACTGCAAATATCTTTCTCTCATAGAGGAATCATAACTACTTTATGGCTCACTGTGACCATGGAGATGTGTCCAGTGGAAGTAACAGCCCAAAATTTGAGGTTGTCACACCAGTGTTCCTGGAAATTCAAGCTGCTTGGAAGGTGATGCTATGTCATTGAGCAAATAGTACCTGATATTTTAAGGGATTAGAGTGCCTTTATCTACAGGATGAATCTTACCAGACTGCTTGATGCATAAGATAAAAGCACCTCAATCTTTTGATATTATTCCAGATGTCTAATATCTTCTGAAGGAAACATTCATTGCTCCATCATTTTTAAGTTATTATAAGAATGTATTGTTTCACCTTAAATTTTATATATATATATATATATATATGACAATTGTCCATTCAACTACAGTTTGAAATAAAATTTCCTGTCTTTCTAAGTTGCAGAGAAAGTTAAAAAAAAAAGAATTTACCGAAAAAATATGCTCATTGAAATGAAGGACTATTGTCTGGTGCTTTCCAGTGGATATTAATAATCACACATGAGTGATGAAAAAACCACAGGGCTTTTCAATGACTACATAATTTATATTAATGTAAACTGCAGTGCAAGTGTCTGTTTTTTAAAACTGTTTAGCTGGACATCATCATTGTTAGAAACTCTGCTGTCTTGAGATGTACTTAGGACTACTGTAATGTGCATAATTGCATTCTTGTATAGTCCCCGAAGTCAATAAATAACAATAGACTGCAGGTGCTCTTGGAACATGTAACTGTTAAAGAAGATATTAATTGGGTGCATAATGACAAAACCACATGACACAATACACTGTAATTATAAACATTTTCTCTGTTACACAATGTGATCAAGTGTGTGTTAGAAAATAATGTAATGTAGTTTGTATTATACTTGCATTATGCAGCGCACACATATGTATACTCTTATGAGATATGGTTCAAGATATGTACAGTTTGAAAATTTAAAAGGCTCCCACTGCAGTGACTATGAAGATTGTATTGTCTTCTAGATTGTGACACAATATACCTTAGTCCTAACATTTCAGGGAAGATTGCTGCTGCCATCTTCAGGACAGAATAAAAAGCCATGCAGTAAATTTATGTCCAATTATGGAGAGGAAGGGGCAGGAATGGGGGCTGTGAGTAAACCATGGGCATTGGTGGCTGTGAAAGATGGACCTCTCTTGTCACCACTTTTTATGTATAGTTGTCCCTTCCTTATGTGGAATAATCTCATACCTCAAAGTTGGAGGCAATAAATTTTTGTGAATATTGATACAACTCTACCAAGCTGCACAATTCCACATCATAGAACAAAAGAGCTTCCTGTGTACGGTTTAATTTCAAAGGTAAGAATTCATTGTAAAATTTGAGGATATTTGTAATTCGAATTTCAATGTAATCTGAGTTCGCATCGTAGGAACAAATTTCAGTTGCTTCTGGGGTTTACCCAACTTGCATCATATTGATAACACACAGAGTCAGCAGTTGAAACACCCTAAAATAAGAAGATAATCAAATAAATTCATAACATAACTTAGCTGACAAAGTAACTATTCATGCCTATTAGTCATGTTACACACACATTTTCCTTATATGTACAGTTTCTGATCACTTTTTGGTTTGCAAAAAAACGAAACATTATTGAAACATGGTATGTCATAATTTAATAGTGAAAGTCTTTGAAATAACCTTGTTGGTAATCCATACATAAGTGCCAATAGTTTACCAGTGCTAACAATGTGTTTAGAAACTGAAAAAGAAGTGATTTGTGGGCAATATTTAAATTAGCTGTACCATAATCCCACTAAATCCCCTTCCAATTTGGTACTTGCAACAATCCATTGTCAGAGATGAGGAGGTGCTATGGATATAGTTAGTAGTTTTTTTTTTTTGTCTATATAAGTGAAATTAGTTGACACCTCACAAGAATTTTAATGTAATAAACAACAGTCAATCCTAAACACTTGTGTTTTGACAAGCCCAAGATTCATAATCATAAAAAAAACCTATTCATATTTTAAAAAATTTCAAAGAAAATACTCTCCCATAGTAAGGAACTGTCATGCAGATTAATAATTTTGTCATTCAGATACATACTTCATACAATAACATGGCCCATTCAAATGTCATACTTTTACAGATAAATTATTTTCTTTATTAAGAATGACTTGCTTACAATTAATGGCAGCCTTACATCTAACACAATCATTGTATTTTACCTAATTCATAGTTGATCAAATTAGAAACATTAGTAGTCTCACATTACAAAAGTGAGGAGTAGTGGGGAGATTCTGTTTGCACAATCTTCTTCATGGGGACCGCGGTAGCACAGTGGTTAAGGTGCTGTGCTACAAATCGGAAGGTCGCTGGTTCGATTCCAGATGGTGTCATTGGAATTTTTCATTGACATAAAATACTTCCGGTCGCACTATGGCCCTGGGGTGACTCAGCCTCTAACAGAAATGAGTACCAAGAGCATTTCCTGGGGGTAAAGGCGGCCGGTGCGTAAGGCTGACAACCTTACCACCATCCTGGGCCATTGTCATGTAATCTGGGAACATTAACTTCCTGGAACCCTCTGGGCCACTCCAGGCCTGTAATGGGACTAATTTACCTTTGATTTTATCTTTACAATCTTCTTTATAGCCACATTTCCCTATAGGACGTCTATGTTGCAATATTTATGTCCAAAATACTGAAATTTTAACACTGTTGTGTATAATTTAGAAACAGATATAAATACCATGTTATTTGTATTTACTTTCCTTCATTGTGGTAGGTACATTATAAGAGATGGTGAAAGACTAATTGTTCACTGTTAAGATGTAAGGAGCAATTAGTGGATATACAATTTAAAAGATATTGGAAAATCATATTACCCCAGTGGCAATAGAATTACCTAGTGCTTACGTTTATTATGAGGGGAAATGACAATGAACATATACATAACATCACCAATATCTACATTTCATACCACATGGTCAATGTCAGTGCAAGATGGCAGTGAATCTAAGAATTACACATCTTGCAAAATGTTTACAAACATTAAAATACTTCTGCAGAAAATAATTAACATAAAATAACTAAGAAAAACACAATGGATTTCACTGCACAGAGATTTAAGAGATTCTACACTGTCAATTCAAACAGTGACCAAGGTGACATTACTTTTAGATGGAAAGTTTTGTATTATTTATAGTTAAGTATGTCAGAACCTCTGTATATCCCATCAGATATATCTGTAAAGGTAATCAGCTAAGAAAACTATTCGACAAGAATTATACGTGTTTCATATCCCAGTACAGTATATGTGTGTGAGTGTGTACAGTTACAATTCTTATTTATGAGTGATTAGAAATCCAGGAAGATCTTCTGTAATCTAACATCAAGTTGTTTCATAAACATGTGTCAGTTTTATGGAAAAACCTGCTGCCTGTCTATTCAGCTGTCACTCTTCTATGCTCAAGATGGAGGCAGCAGGTATTTAGTCATCTGTATATGAAACTACATGGTGTCATATCTCCAAAGGCATCAATGTTCACAGTCACTACCACAAGAACCTCAGATCTCATAAATGAGATTCCAGTCTCCTACAGTATCTGTTTATCTTATTATGAAATTACTATTTAGTAACAATATTCAGACCTTCATATTTTTAAAAGTCCACAAGCTGTCACCGTTGTATTTTCTCTACTGACTCCTTCCTTTCTAGAGAGAATATTATGTTATTATGCATTATAATGCTTGTAAAGTGTATGAATAAAAAAAAGTAATAAAACAACATATTTTTCTTTTGAGTGGCACATTACATTCCTTGTGTACAAATATTTTTCATTACAACAGATGACAACGATCTGCCTTTCACATATTTTCTACAGTCAGACATCATACAGCATAGAATCCAGACATCACAGAGTCCACAAATTTTAAGTGATGAGAAAGGGAAAGAGGCACATTGTTTCTCTGCGCTTGTCTGAATGATGTTTTCTTATTCATTCGGCAGCGAAAGAGTATGGTTATCACATCACACATTAATTATAGCCTAGAAGTAAAATAATTTATAAAAACAATTAGTCAGGAACACATGGAAAGTGTCTTGGCAGAAAGCATCTTGTGTCCAGTTATAGCAGTGAAAATAATTGATTTCAAAGATTGTTATTTTCAGTATGTAGCAGCGCTTTGTATTGCAACCACATACATAAGTAATTAACTTATTTATTATAATAAGGTAACAGCATAGACATTTATGTTGTTTTTGAACCTGAAGTGTGGTCTCTGAATATTCTTTTGAGACTGTTGTGCCTCTCAGGAAATTTTTGCTAGCCTCTCACCACAGAGTTCCAAGCTTAATCCCACGTCAGTCAATATGGAACTTGTGGTGGATAATGTGGCACTGGAACATGCTTATCTAAGAGTACTTTGGTTGTATGCTGTTAGCATCATTCAACCATGGCTCCACATTCATATTTCATTTGTCTACCATCAGTGTTGTATAATCTTAGCAACTGACAAATAACATTAACTATAACACTTCTCCCTGTTCTCCATATGTAGGACAGATTTTACTTATATTCATAGCATTTATTGCAGTGTATGGGTACAAAGTTGCAGCATCCTTTGCAAAATACATTGCAGTAACTTATTTCCTAAAAAACAATAAAAGATTTTACACATTTGCAAGCTTCTGATTTTTAAATTTTAATATTCGAAACACTATATCAAGTCAAGTAATGCAAGTTATCAACAACTATCATGTAGCTCATCATAAATGTTTGAAAATACACGTATTCCACGTGTTCAATTATAAAATACGGGCCAATTTGTACTAACATATCAGGCAATAAATAAATTAATGTATTTGTTAAACAGCCAACTATAAATATCAAAATTTTATATGGAATTAGAATCCATAGTTTCTCAGAGTAATTACATTAATTCTCTGGTTCAAAATTTTTTCTAAAGAGGAATCTTACAGTTCAGGCTTCTGGTATCTAAGACTGTGCAGAATAATTAAAAACTGTCAGTAGTACCATGAGATTAGTAGGGCATGTGGAATACATCAGAAAGAGAACAAATGAATACGTAATTTTTATTAGAATACCTGAAGGAAAGCAATGACTTCGAAAATTTAGGTATAAATGCAAGGATAATATTAAAATGGATCTTAAAGAAATGTGGCATAAGTAACTGCATTCTTACTCAGAATATGGAGCAATGATTGATACTGCAAACATGCTATGGCACTCTCAGGATTAATAAAATGCAGGGAATTCCTGAGCCTTTCCAGAAGGACTTTGATGCATGGAGTTAGTAACTAGAAGACTAATAGCTCCAATTTGTAAATGAATGTTCTTCAAATAAGAAACCTAGTTAACTGTCATGGTGATACATATTTAAGGCGAACAATTAGGGTCCAGCTGACAGACTGACAGACAAACAAGCTAATTATGGACAGAGATTTCCGCAACTTGCTGTCAATGTGTATTTCTAAGTTAAACCATTCCTGTGTGAAAACTGCACAGCTGGAATGTAAGGCTGTGAGAATGCGGTTCATTTATACAGGCAAATTTCAAATAATGTGGCCAATCAGAATTGTGGGATGAAGACGGACAATAGGGACTTGTCCAGGCTGCTAACAGGCATTGTGAACTGGGATGATATAAAATAAGGAAGCAAAAAACTCCGACTCAGTCCCACAATGAGAAATGTTAAATAAAATTTACCTATATACCACCCTACCCATGCTCCAGTGATGGACTGGATAATGAGAAATGATGAGTTTTATGTATGATGGCACAGGTTAGGTAACGTCACATCAGAAGGATGAATTTATCCTGACCTTCAGGAAAGCCTCTTCTTCATTTTCTTCAGGAAATAGATAAGGTACTTCCACAACCTGCTTAGACAGAACCCATCCTGCTGTTTCAGCATATTTAAGTGCAACCCATTCTCTACTGCTTCCTGTATGAACAAGTCTGTGACTATCAACTTCTTAACCAGAATGTTTGTGTTACAGAGAGTATGTAATTGTCAGTTTCCCTGCCATCCGTCTATATAATCCATTCACGGTCCCACCTGATCACATCAGTGTAAACTTGGACCCACCTCATTCAACCTTGAAGGTGGGGGCAGCATGTTGCTTCTGTCAACTTACACAACCACATAATGTCAAAATCCAGAAGACTACAGCATGAAGTTAGTTATAACTGATAGGTTCATATCTTTGGTGTGAGACAGAGGAAACAATTTTTACCTGTGAATTTCCATTCCATTTCCAAGACACTTTCTGGTGTTCCTGTAACAAAGCTAAAAAGCATGGCACATGACTAGACTAGTGGGGGAAGGTCTGTGGAACTACATGGGCCTATTTCACCCTGATAGCTTGTGATGGCACCACCCTCATTGCTGCTGCTGCTGCTGCTGCTGCT
>Ga0131853_10006147_pt1 | contig 21683 bp, 18 predicted proteins | sample TergutLab28metaG_FD_92764 | JGI IMG/M metagenome (GOLD analysis project Ga0131853, IMG submission 92764) | Labiotermes labralis P1 segment gut microbial communities from Petit-Saut dam, French Guiana - Lab288 P1 (version 2) (version 2) | ecosystem: Host-associated > Arthropoda: Insects >... | reverse complement strand
CGCAATTTGTCACATTCAATTTTAGAAGGTTCACGCTCAATGGGTCTATATTCTAAAGAACCCGTTTCTTCTTCAAGTTTCTCTCAAGACTTAAGTGTATTTATTCCAAGACCAAACATTTCGTTTACTTCTTTTTTGGTGCGACCTTTGCGTAAGGCAGCAATTGCTTTTTGTCTTACATCAATTGAGTATCTCATAGAGATATTTTACCATCATAATTCACTTTTGTCAAGTTCGTTGACTATAAATGTAGAATAAAATGCAATATAATCATAGTATAGTTATTTAGTTTAACATTTCATAAATAAATGCGGATATAGAATCATGGCATATGACGAGAAATTTAGAGCAAAAGCAGTACAATATAAAGATGAGGAACATACATTCGTGGAATTAAAGAAAGTATTCGGCATAACAAGTCGTTCGTATTATGAATGGAGGCAAAATAAGGAACAATCAAGATTTTACATATTGCCTAAAGAAGGGAAGGTAACAAGAAAACGGAAAATTGACCCTGCGGAGCTTAAAAAGGTGATAGAAGAAACACCGACTTGTTTTTAAAGGAAATAGCCGAAAAGTTTGATTGTGCAATTAGCTCTGTCCATGAACGATTAAAAATACTTAAAATTACGCATAAAAAAGACGTTTACCTACTCAGAAAAATCCGAAGAAAAGCGAGCGGAATTCCTTAAAAAATTAGAGAAAATTCCTGTTAACAAACGGATTTATCTTGATGAATGTGGAATCCACAAAGACCTTGTCAGAGAATATGGCAAGGCTACTCGTGGTGCAAAAATTCAAGACGTTAAGCGTGGGCGAAAATTTCGCAAAATCAATGTTGTTGCAGCGAGATATCGTGATGTGTTCTGAAACTTAAAACACTTTGCTCCGCTTTGTTTTGACTACAATGCAAACAGTCAGTTTTTTGTTGAATGGTTCAGAACAAAGCTAGTCAAACGACTACCTAGAGGTTCAAGTATTATTTTAGACAATGCCACACGCCACCCTAAAAAGAAACTTGCAAACATCGCAAGACGTTATGGATTGAAGCTTTTCTTCCTCCCCGCATATAATCCAGATTTTAACTTAATTGAAAAGGATTGGGCAAACATGAAAAAAGCACTCATCGACATACTTCCAAATTGCTCAAGCCTAGAGCAAGGGATTTATCGTTATTTGGGTATTAAGATTTTTTAAACTAAATGACTATGTCCTCTTCCGTAGCTACGGGGATTTTTTTGTTCTGAGAACTTTTTCAAAATTGTTGACAAGCTCTTAATAAAAATGGTATAATAAGTTCAAATTGAAAGAAGGTGATTGGTAGTTATATTGGTAACTAGAGTAAGGATAATGACTAATATTGTAGCTAGGGCGTGTAGCCACTACTTAATAGTCAAATAAATCAAGGCAAGTTTAATAAAGCCAACATACATGATATCAAGCTTCTCAAAGCTAACAAAAACACGACGGAAACCGTCCAGACGGCGAAAAAGTCTTTCAATTTCATTACGTCTTTTATAAAGAGACTTGTCATATTCCCAGGGATTCTTGTGATTTGATTTTGGAGGAACTACAGGCTTGAAATTTAAACATTGAGCTACATAACAAGTAAGAGCATCTTGATATGCTTTATCCATAACTAAAGCAATAATAGATTTCACTTTACCAACATTCTCCATAAGGATCCTACCGTATGGTGCATCGTGAAATTGGCCTTCGCTCAATATAAAGTCTACTGCTTTTCTGTCATTAGCTGCCATCATATGAATTTTGGTTGTTAATCCTCCCCTAGAGCGTCCTATAGACTGACTTCCATTTTTTTTAAAGCTCCACATGCGTCTGGATTGACTTCAAGTATATCTTGAACATGCAATTCCTGAAACATTTTATCAATTACTCCTGCTTCCACCCAACGTCTGAATCGTTTGTAGACTGCATTCCAACTTCCATATTCTTTTGGTAGTCGTCTCCATTTGCAACCATTTTCACAGATGTATAGTAATGCATTGATAAAGTCTATATTCTCTACATGTACATTGCCTCTTTGCTTTGGCAATATATGTTTAATTTGTTCGTATTGCTCTTCTGTTATTCTCATATTTTTATTATATCATATTTTGGTTTGTTTTGCTAGTTTTTTAGTGGCTACACGCCCTAGTTCATTGGACTTGGCACTTGTTACAATACAGGGAAAGTACTTTTTATGTGTCATTGCGTATGTTTGTTTATAGCCACAGTGGAAGGGGACTTTTCTACTGCTTTAATTAACATAAATTTCAAAAACGAACTATCTCATGAGACTGACTATAAATAACGATACTTTTCAAAATTCATCCGAGACTAATAGCCCCAATGAAGTTAAAATAAATATCAACTCTCTGTGTCCTTTTAGTAGTAGAGTCTGACTTTGATTTCTCATAAACTACTATTTTTTCTATTAATTCATTGAGGAACACGTCGTCTAAATTTTGCAAGTTAATATACTTTTTAGCTATTTTTATAAACTTATTTACATCCTCCAGCTTATTAGTATTTGTAAGTTCTTTTTCTACCTTTGTTATTGAGTTATCTAAAGATTTTTGCTCTTCTTCGTAGCACTTGCTCATCTTCAAAAATCTTTCTTCTGAAAGGTTACCTAAAGTGTGTTGTTCAAAAAGTTTAGATATAAGCTGATCTAGTTCCTTCGTCCTTGCTTTGGATTTTTCTAAATCTTTTTGTTTTTTAGATAGATCAGTCTTTTCTATTTTTAAGCTATTTGTCATTAGCTTTTCAGCAAAAACATTTTCATTTGTAACTATAAGTCTTATTACTTGATTTACGCTTTCTAAAATAAGCTTTTCTAAAACTGTGATTCGTATACTGTGTGGTGTGCACGCTCTAACCTTGCTTTTGTTTCTGTATGTACTGCAGTTATAGCTAAACTTGTATTCTGGTATTGTAGTTCCTCTTACCAAGTAATGAGATGCACCACAGTCAGCACAATATACTAATCCGCTAAGTATAGACTGTTCCCCCATTTTCGTAGGACGTTTTTTATGCTTTCTTAGTTTTTGAACTATATTAAACATTTCTTCGTCTATTATGGCATCGTGAGTGTTTTCAAAAATAAGTTGCTCTTCTATATCATTATAAATACGCTTCTTTTGCTTATAAGATAGTACATAAGATTTTTTGGTAACAGTGTGGCCTATATATTCTTTACTTTCTAATATTCTTGCTATGCTAGATTCGCTCCAACGTCCTTTATAAAGCGGTGTAGGTATTCCTTCATCAGTTAGCACACTTGCTATCCTAGATGGACCAAGACCACTTACACACATTTCAAATATTTTTTTTATGATAGGTGCTGTTGTTTGATTTACTGTAAGCATGTTGGTTGTTTTGTCTAAAACATAGCCATATGGTACAGAACCATTGGACCTCTTACCTTGCCTAGCTTGCATATCTTTTACTGCTCTGACTTTTCTGCTCGTGTCTCGAACGTGGAATTCATTAAATAAAGACTTAAAGGGCAAAAAATCATCTTCACCTTTATTACTATCTATGTTATCATTAATAGCTATAAAGCGTACATTATATCTAGGAAAAATAATTTCCAAAAACATACCCATTTTAATATACTCACGTCCAAGACGTGATAGGTCTTTTACAATAATAGTAGAAATATCTCCACTTTCCACAAGTTCTATCATTCGGTTAAAAGCAGGACGATTATCAAAATCTATGCCACTATAACCATCATCACAAAACTCTTGAATATTAGAAAGTCCATTGTTTTGTGCATATTTTAATAGCATTTCTTTTTGATTTATGATGCTATCACTATCGCCTTGATTGCCGTCATCGTTTGATAAACGAAAATATAAGGCGGTTATTTTATTATTATTTTTAATCAACATATTATTTTCCATTTCTGTTTTTGCTGTAATTTTGTAATTCTTTTTCCATGAATTTTAAAAGTTTATTATCAAGATTTTCACCTTTATCTTTGAAGAAACAATTTACTTCGTATTCTGTATTTTTAATTATAAATGTATTTTCCATTAAGTACCTCCATCTATATTTTATTATGTACAACCTAAACCAAACATGAGGCAGCCGACCTCAATTCCTTCGCCTATGACCTTTCCGTCAGTGAGCCGAGTATTTTAAGCCTTATTTTAGAAAAAACTTGCTTCAAAAAAATCTTGTTTCAGGCTTCAGGGTAAATCAGTATACCACCGATCATGGGTTTCAACATTTCTGTAGCCCATTTTAAATTTCGCATCATGGCGCTCACTTTTTCTAATCTTTCATATAGCAAGCGTCATTCAAAATCTACTTCACGTTCATTTTTAATTCAGTTTGAAGCTATTGAACTAAAAATTTGTCGTAGTGGTTTTTAATTGACGTTTACTATAAATAACTAGGAAACAGATTTTACCTGTTTCTAGGTCTTGGCACGGAGACGAAATCCCTGTATTTTGTTTAGTAGGTTTATTCAATTGTCAAAGTTCAGGCTAAAAAGCCTTTAAAGTCAAGTTTTCACTAAGAAATGTCGGATAATTAGTATTATAAGCGACAAAATTAAAAAATTATGATATAATTTAAAAAATAAACATACACAAGGAGAATAGAAAGAATGCCACAATCACAAAAAGAAATACTACTCAATTTTAAGCAACATTTAGAAAAAGACGATAAATCTAAAAATACCATAAGAGGCTATGTATCTGATGTAAAAATATTTTTATTTGAAATGTTAGATACAAAAGATTTATCTTACTTAGATAAAAGTATTATTAAGATCTATACAGATAAGTTTTTTTCAGAAGATTCACCATATAAAAGTGCTAGTTTACAAAAGAAAAAACACTCCTGGAATGCTTTCTGTAAATATATTGAAAAGTCAGAGTGGAAAATCCGAAAAAGGATAAGTAAAAGTTATGTTTTTCAGAGCAACCCTCTTAAAGAAGAGGATTTTGAAAATATGATATTTTGCATAAAACAGAGACTTAGAAAATCAAGCTTAATAAAAACAATAATGCTTTTAAGGCAGAAAGTATTTCTCATTTGTGGGCGTAATTTAGGCCTCCGAGCTAGTGAATTTAGACATTTATCTTTTGAAGACATAATGAAAAAAGAAATAGTTACTATAAAAAATAGTAAAGCTGGCAACCATAGAACTATACCAATCACCGAAAGTGTTAAAAAAGTTGTTACAGAGCTACATAGTTTTCTAACTAAAAACAACATATTTTTTAGTGATTTTATTTTTCAAAAAGGAAATGGTAAGTTTATTTCAACACGAACTCTTCAAAGATGGATTAAACAACTTGCAAATAATGCGAATATTCCAGCAGAAGTAGTTTATACTCACGCATTAAGACACGCTTTTGCAACGAATTTCATTGAGCAGAATGGTGAACAATTAATTCATCTAGGCAATGTCATGGGGCATAGATCAGTAGAAACTACTAGAAGGTATACAAAGCCATCACATTCTCATATGAAAGCTATGATGGAAAAATCCAGTTTTAAAAATGCAGCTTAATATAGCAAGCATTAATGAAAAACCGCTACCGCAAATTTTTAATTCAGTAGCTTTTTAAACTGAATTAAAAATGAAGGCGGAGGAGATTTTCATTAACGCTTGCTATAGAATAATAAATAAACTTTCATAATAATTGCAGGCGTTTTTCAATTAAACGTCTTTTTGTTATTCAAACATAGATAATATGATTTATAATTTTGTAAAAATTTGCTCATTAAAAATATTGACTTTACTATAAAGGTATGGTAAACTAGCTTTAGTTGGAAAAATTAGTTATAGTCATAATTATAAAAATGTCTTATAATACTAATTATCCGACACTTAATTATAACATAATTTGCAAGCTCTGTCAAAACATCCTTTTAGTAAAACCCAGACCTAAATAAGGTCTGGGTTTTACTGTTAAAGTGTATTTGGCAATTCTAAAACTTCACCAACATAAAGCAAGTTCACATTCTTGATTCCAGGATTTAACTTCAGCAATTCATCAACAGTTGTACTGTGTTGTCTCGCAATTTGTGACAATGTTTCACCAACTTTTACAACATGTATATTGTTAACTTTATGAATTTTTCCACCTTTATTTAAATGACATCTAATCATTGATAAATATTTCTTTACAAATGTTGGAACGGGAGCTCCAAGCTTAGCTAAATTTTCTAAAATTGAAATCAAATAGCTAACAATATAAAAACCAACAAAAACATTTGCGTACACTTGAAGATTTAATAATCTCATATACGGATATACAAGTAAAATAAGTGTAATCACACACATATGCTTAATCACACCATTTAAACCTCGTGTTGAACTCAGCTCACGGCATTTTAGCCCTACTGACATCCCAGTCAAAATATCAACTAAAGACGTTAATACTACAAGCTGAATCATTATATTCGATACCAATGAGCTAAACTGATATAATAATAATCCATTATCTATTTGCATCTATATAGCACCGTGTTCTTGAATCCATCCTTGTGGCCGATCCAATAATTTTTCAACTTTAATAACCGTATTTTGCAGTCTTGTTAAAACATTAGGCCTTGTTGTTGTAGTGTTGCTATTATCTGCCCAACTTAAAACAACTATCTTATACAACGTGTTGTCTCTGTGGAAGAAGACGTGTGCTTCTGTAAATCCTGCAAATCCTGCATCCTCTCCTGTAGTCTCATCAATTCTTACATTACCCCAACCAGCCATAATTGTTGTTTGGAATCCTGAAGTTCCTGCAGATCCCACTCTTTTCTGTAGCCAGCTTGTGATACGGTAGTCAGCAATATCATCGTGGGCATGGAAGTTTCCATTAGTAGCTAGTGTAAGGCGTTTATTTTCATCAATTGTGATATCAACTGCTCCTTGGTGAATGTTATAAGGACCATAAACTACAACAGGATGGCGACCGTGTGCCATGTGGTTCTCAATATGAGCTTGTAGATCAACCTCCGCCGCAGCACCTAAGTTTTCTCTTGATCCTTCTGGATTATCGGCACCTGTGCCACCGTGAGTTACTGGCATTATACCGTCTAGATCAGTCGGTAGTTGAATTTTTCCAAAGACTGGGTCTGTTCCTGCTTCATTTACACGTAGGAGAGTATTGTCTTCAGTTGAAGTGAATAACTTATCCCCTGTTACTGCCCTATTAGCTAACTTTGGTGTTGTGATATTTTGATCTAAAATCGTACGTGTCACAACTGCATTATTTGCAAGTTTCGGCTCCGTAACATTACGGTCTAAAATCGCACGTGTCGCTACTGCATCATCTGACAACTTAGGCTCTGTAACATTACGATCCAAAATTGTACGTGTAATCACCGCATTATCGGCAAGTTTCGGCTCCGTAATATTACGGTCTAAAATTGTACGTGTCACTATTGCATCATCTGATAACTTAGGCTCTGTAACATTACGATCCAAAATTGTACGCGTTACAATTGCATTATCGGCAAGTTTCGGCTCTGTAACATTAAGGTCTAAAATTGTACGTGTTACAACTGCATTATCAGCAAGTTTCGGCTCCGTAACATTACGATCCAAAATTGTACGTGTAATTACAGCATTATTTGCAATCATCTCATCATTTACTTGAACATATGCTGGATCTTCAAATGCTTCCTCAACTGCGAGGACACGGTTTGATATTTCAGAGGTCGGCATACGTGCTTGGATAAATCGACCAGTTACAACGTGAGAAGTATCATGATATATATGAACAGGGTGTACGTGATCTGCGTTAGCATATTGGCCATTATCTGTTCCTATATTGCCATCTTCTCGATCCATTATTGGTCTAATATTAGTTGTTCTTTTAGAATCAATCATTCGCCAGTTTGTTCCATCGAATACGAAGTTAACTGTCGTCCCTGCTGGCCAATTAGATAAGTTTATAATAGGTCTTGCGGGAGGTGATGCGCCAATTTGTAGCGTTGGATTTGCGGCGATGTTGGCATGTTGAAAATGTACCGCTATTTTTATTCCACGATCAGGACGATCAAATTCTGGAGTTATGTTAAGTACTTGTTTTTCTGCAATGTTGGCTCCTGTTGTTGAGCTACCAAAATGGCTAATATGGGCATTAAAAAGTGCATCTAGTACATTTGCAATGTACACTCTAGCATTTCGTCCTAGTAATGGGCTTTCATTTCTTAATCTGTCTATAGTAGATTGAATGTTTATTGACATTATTTTGTCTCCTTTCGAGGTCAATATTTTATGGGAGAGGGATACCGAGAGCGGTATCTCCTATAGTAATTTCTACATAGAATTGTAACAGCCGAGTCTTAAATTATTACATATGTGAAAATTTTTATTTCTTATTCGAAAATTTATTTTGAAATAAAAAATTCACAATTCAAGATGATTTTCAGACGATGGCTGGTACAGTTTTGAAGTGAAATTACTACATAATAAACAAAATTTTCAATTTTTGTTTGATGTGCTCATTGTAACAGGCTTATCTCCAAATGTGAGTCCACTTTTTAGTGGATTAACAATGTCGATTTTCTTTTCGATTAGTGGATACCCATCTTCGTGGCCTTCATTCGGCATAAGTATATTATTCACACGATAGCTATCTCCTACTCTGAAGCTTGTGTAGAGGTCAGGGTCAATATGTGAGAGATCAAGTGCACTAATAGAGAGGGAGTTGGTAATGGCTTTGTGGTTTGCAATCCATCTATCGGCTGCGGTTCGCAGGTCTTTTGGGTCATTAATGTCATCAAATATAACGATACCTTCAACAATTGAGTCCAGATCATTTTCCTTAATTGGAAGCCAATTTGGTTCTCTTGCATTAATATCATTGATTGAAACTCTAGGTTTTGGAAAATCACCCCTTGGTTCATCTGGGTCAACCGCAAAAGTTGCAAGGCGAATTAACCATCTTAATTGAGGTTCCTTTTCACGAATTGGATCTTTCCAATATTCTGGGCTATCAATAGCACCTGAATTGCTTAGAGAATCTACCGCTTCCTCATAAGCACCTTCATCGTCGACATCCGGTATTCCTTCTGGTGTAAGCTCACGTATAAATGTAGCTATATTTTCTGGATAATAATTAAGTCCAGATAAGTTTGTTATAAGCTCTCTAAGCCAAGGAGAAATACTATAGTCTTCCCCATCTTTAGGATCTGCCAATTGCTCTGCCCACCACTCCGCCTCTACCTCTGTGATAAGTCCAGCGGTTTTAAGACGCATAAGTGCAACGCTTCTTTGTATTCTTAACGGACCATTAGGATCGACTAATTGCCTTATTAATCGAAGTAATAATCTAAGTTGACGTCGTTGGCTATCAGAAGCCCCCGCTCCTACTCGCTTCCAATATTCTGTGCTATGAACAACACCTGTATTACCTAGCCATTCGACATCACGGTTAAAGCCAGTAATGTTGTCAACATGACCAAGGCGAGTAACAGGTTCCATGTACATATTTTGTATAAGTCTTGGAATATTTCGTTCTCTTAGTCTGAGCTTGGACATTAGCGCCATTAAATGTGGAATCCAATCAGAAAGTGTTGGTTCAATCTCAATAAGTGTCCCTATATTTTCGAAGTTAAATGGCATAAAAAGTTCTAATTGTTTTATGTTTGAACCTATTTTTGTATCGGTATCAGTATCAGTATCGGTATCAGTATCAGTATCGGTATCAGTATCGGTATCAGTATCGGTATCAGTATCGGTATCAGTATCAGTATCAGTATCAGTATCAGTATCGGTATCGGTATCAGTATCGGTATCAGTATCAGTATCGGTATCAGTATCGGTATCGGTATCAGTATCGGTATCAGTATCAGTATCGGTATCAGTATCAGTATCGGTATCAGTATCGGTATCAGTATCAGTATCGGTATCAGTATCGGTATCAGTATCGGTATCAGTATCAGTATCGGTATCAGTATCAGTATCGGTATCAGTATCGGTATCAGTATCGGTATCAGTATCAGTATCAGTATCGGTATCGGTATCAGTATCGGTATCAGTATCGGCATCAGTATCGGTATCATCGTCGCCGTATTGGTTTGAAGGTGGACGAGGTACAATTGGAATGTTACTACCTCCACCCCCACCAATCACGATACCAAGATCTCCCGCCCAACCGGTAGAAACAGGGTGATCTGCTCGTACATCACTCATGCGAGGTCTTGATGAATTAATTGTTAATGCCGCAAGCCTAATAAGCCACCTAAGTTGCTCAATACTTCGCTTATCTTCTTCTTTCCAATATGTCGGACTAGAGATAACACCTGCATTACTAAGAATATCTATTGCCTCGTTATAGGCTCGTCTACTATTGATATCGGGTCGCCTTCCAGGTTGAAGCTGTATTCTTCTTTTGTTAATATAAGTTGTACATCTTGTACATCCACTATTACCATTACATCCTTCGTCGGCCTCACATGCACAAGGATTTTTAAGATTTAATTTGGCTATACCAAGCAATAGCTGCCCTGTCCATTCTGAGATAGGAGTTTGCTGTGGTTCATCGTCTATTGGTTCAGGCATAGGTTTTTCATCGCGATGAAATCTAACTTCATTTAGCCAATACGCTACTTGAGCAGTATTTAAAATCTCAAATTTGTGTAGTCTCATGATAGCCAGCTCATAGCGTTCAAGCTCTTTACCAAGTGGAATAAGACGAGTAATTTCTCGGCTTGGAAAATACTCTGATTTCATATTTTCTAAATTAAGCTCAAGTGTTATTGGTAAACTTTGAACTGTGCCACTAGTTTCGGCATAATTTAAAATTCGGTAATTAGTTTTTTCTTCATATTCTAACCAGATATAACCGCCGAGTGGCTCTATTACTTGCTCTTTGATGTTTTCAAAAGTGCTTTTATAATAGGCGTGGTAAGTAGTTCCATTGGGCTCACATCTGCAAGAGTTAGTACCAGATTCCAGATCAATTCGTCCTTCACGATTGATTTTTAAATATCGAATATGCTTATTTGGATTATCATTAACTATACGTTGATTGTGTCTTACGAGCATTCGCCTTAAGTATTCATCACGTGTAATGTTTTGCATTTCCTCTGCTGGTTGTATACTATCCAGCAAGAAGGCAAGCTCACATTCAGCCACGTATTCCTTGATAAGCTCACCATTGCTTGCCATCTTGTGTGAATAATCGACTATGCGACCTCGAAAAATAATATCATTTTTATGATCTCTCACTAGTATTAATGATGAGTAAGGACGAATCACTTTCTTAAACAATGGGTGATTTGGTAGCATTTCAAAGCGAAAATCATTAACAGCATTTAGTACTTGTGTAATTTGACCTTTATACAAAACTCTATCCGTTGAATATGGGTCATGAAGCATCTCTCCATGTGACGTATTCCTATCTAAAGAAATTTCAACAAAATACATCTAAATTCGCTCCTTTCGCCAATCAAATCGAACTGTGGCTGTTCCTGACGCACTTAATTCAATTACATTCATTCCTGGAAAGAGTCTAAAGTTAGGGTAATTTTGCCAATTGTTTGTTGACAGTAAATGCTCAATACTATTACTTCTTAGTACGACATTTGCTCCATTGACAACTTGAACCCCTGGAACGTGTACTCGTTGGCTTGAATTGTAAAGATGGAAGCGATTATTATTTGCAGTAACACTAAAACTTAGTCCCTCTTGAAAAGCATCTAAATCGAAATTAAATGGATCAAAATGATCAGCACTTTCCATTCGATTATCGATTTTAAATGGATATAAGTCAAATGTGATTTCAACTCTTAGGCGATTTTTTTCATAATCATCTATCACAACGACTTCTTGACATTTTCCTCTGTAGTGAAAATCAGGTTCATAGCTATCGTTAAGACGTTGGTTAAATTGTTGCATGAGTAAATTTTCAATTGTCGTTTGAAAAGCTGTGGCAGAACCTTTTTGAACACCGAAACGATAGAATGTGTATGTTATCTCACGATTTTCATAAACTCGATTGCCAATCAAATTTGATATATCAACAACACCTTGCATATATGGTATGCTCGCAGTTACTTCTTTTTCACTTGGAGTGGTTGCCGTGCGTTCATGCAAATTTAACCTGAAACGTCTGGAATCGAAGTTATTGTTTTCACCATCAAAAGAACCAAATTCTATATAGTGTTTTGGAAATTCATCTTTTCTTAGTCCGTGTATTAAATCTATCATGTTTTTTCACCTACCTTCCCCACCTTGAATTATATGAAATAGTTCCCCCAGCTGCAGCATCATAACCTGCGTATGTTGCTCCTACTAGCTCACCTGTATCCATTATAATGTTGCGACCAGCTTCGACTGCATAAATTAAGCGTTCCATAAGCCCTGCTTGGTTGTCAGCATCTGGTGGGGTTACTGCTAATTGTAACTCATGATCTAGTTGGTTACTCATAAGTGTTTTATAGAGACTTTCACCCATTGCTAAAGCTTGGTCAACTCCTGCCTGCATCATAGATGCTGCTTGATTGGCAAAATGTTGTTTTGTATTGGCTAGTTTTGCTGTGATAGATTGAAGTTTTTGCTGCATTTTTGAGGCTTCTGCAAATTCACTTTTCACTGTATCAGCTGTGGCTTCGGTTACATCTTCTATACTTTCCTTTTCATTTTCCATTCCGATAGCGAAACCTTCCATGGTGTATTCACCAAGTTTCATCATTTCTTCTGCAAGATCAACACCCTTTAGATCATCACCGAGTTCGTATGCACTATCAACAGCGGTATCAGAGTATTTATCAATTCCAGCTGCAACACCTTCAGGAATAAAACGCCCAATTTTTTCACGCATAATACGAGATGGAGAGTTAATGGCAAGAGCATTTCGCATTGTTCTCGTAATATTATTAGCAATACGGGTAGCATGTGCCATAACAGCAGCTTCACCATTTTGAAGTCCTCTATTAAGACCATCCATAGCATGTCGTCCGATAGCATCAAAGTCTGATAGTCCACTTCGGAACGTCTCTTTAATTGTCTGTGAAGTACTTGTTACAGCGGCCTCTACTCTTGGTACTGACACTTCAATGTTTGAAGCTAATTGACCTACAATATCAATCCCATCAAATAGGGTCGATATATTAGTCAACTGTGTTAATAAAGATTGAAAATTTGATATAGTTTGCTCTATTGCAGTTAGCTCAATAGCCGTAGTTTCTGATGCAAATATTTCTAATTCGGTAAGTATCTTTCTAATATTTGTTATTTGGTTAGAAAATGCATCTGAATCTATAGTTGCCTCTGTAACCTTTTTAATTGATTCTGCAATTTCAGCTAAATGAGACATAGCCGTTTTAACTTGTGCCGTTTCTTCTGCACTTACTAATGCATCAGGTTCAATTCCAAGTTTTTCTGATGTTAAATGTTCAAATGTTTTTTGGATTTTTGCAATTTGTTTCCCAACAAGCTCAGGGTTAATTTTGATACTTTGTATAGTTTGAATTGATTCTCCAATTTCAACTAAATGACCCATTACATCTCTTGCAGCTTGACTTGTAGAAGTATCAATTTCTGCTCCATCTACAATATCATCAACAGTATTTAAATGCTCAAATGTATTTTGCAATTCTGTTAATTTTTGCTCAATTAAACCAGGGTCTATTACAATTTTTTGTATAGTTTGGATTGCTTCTGCGATTTCTGCAAGATAACCAATGGCCGTCCTCGCCGCTTCTATCGTTTCAACATCAATTTCGGTATCTATTTCTTCTACTGTTTTTAGATATTCAAAAGTATCTTGCATTTCTCCGATTTTACTTATAACTTCTTCAGTAACTATCTCTATTTTCTGAATAGTTTCAATCGCTTGAGCAATTTTAGCAAAACTTTCGATTGCATCTCTTGCTTGAGCAACAACATTTACATCTATGGTATCGTCAAGATCTACTTCGCCTAAATAACTAAATGTAGCTTGCATTTTTTCAATTCTCTCAATAACTACACCTTGTGCTATTTCAACTTCTTGAATTGTTTTAATTGCTTCTGCAATTTTGGCAAAATTTTCGATTGCGTCTGTTGCGTCCTGAACTAAACTTGTATTAACAGACGCACCTTCTGGAAATGTGAAATTCGTTACCTTTTCAATAGCATTCTGAATTTCTTCAAGTTTTGTTCCAATTCCAGTTTGATCTATTTCTATTCCTTGTATAGTCTCTAGTGCTACAGCGATAGCTTCTAAATTTTCTATATGTTCTCTGGCAGCTATTATTTCTGTATTATCAGGTGCATTACTAAACCATCTTGCCATTCTACCTACAAGACTGCTAGAGCCTATTTCTAAATCTCCAACGAACTCTTGTAAAAAATCAATCATTTCCATAGCTCTCACACGATCTTCTTCTGTGAAATCCATTTCTGACAATTTTTGTAGAGTTTCTGCAATTTCGGCATAAGTATTAATTGCTTCACCAATTATAGAAACTTCAACTGCTGCCATTGCTTGGTTTAATAAATCCATCCGAGAGACAACTTCATCAGAACGAACAGCATCAATCGTATCTTTAATGATACCTATTTGCTCCATTACACGATTAGGGTCAAATGTTAAATCATTAATTTTTTGAATAGATTTACCGATTTCTGCATACATCATAACTACTGCACCTAATATAGCGACCTTAATAGCTGACCTAAAAGTTTCTAAAAGGCTCATTCCAGTCTCTATATTATTTCCAGCAACCGCTTTTAAAGTTTCAGCAATTATATCAATACGTTCCATCACTGATTCTTTGTTAATGCTTAAATTTTGAAGTTCTACTAATGTTTCAGCTATTTCTGCATACATATTTATGATTGCTGCTAATATAGCAACATTCAACATACCCATGAAGTTTCTGAGAAGACCTATAGCAGATGTAGCTGCTTGGGAAGCTACCATTCTCATTGCTTCTGAAAGGACTTCTATTTTAGCTCCTACTTGTGTAATATCACTCGGAACATTAGCAATAATTGTACCGATAGCTTCAGCTGCTTTAACTATAGTTGCAGCAAGGCCAGCAGTAACTATTGAGCCTAAAACTAAAACAGCAGCTCCAATTCCAGACTTAGCAATAAGACCAACCACCGCAACAAAAGCACCCATAGCAAGTAAGGCAACACCCATAATAGCCAATTTTCCAACGATGGAGGCTAAATTATCTGGGACATGTTTGTCGACCAATTTTAGAGCTTCTGCAGTTCTAATGAGTTGATTGCTCAATTCACTAACAATTTCAAGACCAACAAACATTGCTTTTGAAAACTTTCCAGCAACAGCAGTAACTACAGCCATTCCTCCGATTGCTAATGCCATTATTCCTAATTTTGGCGCAATTTGACCAAAATCTGGTACTGTTTCATCAATTGTTTTTAAAATTTCTGCTAATAATAGTAATTGGTTTGAAAGTGCTTCAACTACAACTAACCCTTCTATCATTGCATCTGAAAAATATGCAGCAACTCCTGTTACTGCCATCATTCCACCAATTGCTAGACCCATTACTAATAATTTTGGTGCGATTTGACCAAAGTCTGGAACTGATTCATCAATTGCTTTTAACGCTTCGGCTAATGATAGCATCTGATTTGAAAGTTGTTCAACTATAACTAACCCTTCTATCATTGCATCTGAGAAGTATGCAGCAGCTCCTGTTACAGCCATCATTCCGCCAATTGCTAGACCCATTACTAATAATTTCGGTGCAATTTGACCAAAATTTGGTACTGATTCATCAATTGCTTTTAATGCTTCTGCTAATGATAACATCTGATTTGAAAGTCGTTCAACTACACCGAGACCTTCTAGCATCGCATCTGAAAAATATGCAGCAGCTCCTGTTACAGCCATCATTCCGCCAATTGCTAGACCCATTACTAATAATTTCGGTGCAATTTGACCAAAATTTGGAACTGTTCCATCAATTTCTTTTAATGCTTCAGCTAATGACAGTATTTGGTGTGAAAGTCGTCCAACTATACCTAAGCCTTCTGCCATTGCATCTGAAAAGTAGGAAGCAGCAACTGTTACTGCCATTATTCCGCCGATTGCTACGGCCATTATTCCTAGTCTTGGTGCGATTTGACCAAAATCTGGTACTGTTCCGTCAATCTCTTTTAAAGTTTCGGCTAATGATAGCAGTTGGTTTGAAAGTTGTTCAACTATAACCAGACCTTCTACCATTGCATCTGAAAAATACGTAGCAGCTCCTGTTACAGCCATTATTCCACCAATTGCTAACGCCATTACTCCTAATTTTGGACCTATTTGACCAAAATCTGGTACGGTTTCATCAATTGATTTTAAAGTTTGGGCTAATGATAACAGTTGATTAGATAGTCGTTCAACTATAACTAGGCCCTCTATCATTGCGTCTGAGAAATATGTAGCAACACCAGTTACAGTCATCATTCCACTAATTGCCAATGCCATTACTCCTAATTTCGGAGCTATTTGACCAAAATTCGGTACAGTTTCATCAACGACTTTTAATGCTTCGGCTAATGATAGCATTTGATTTGAAAGTCGTTCAACTATAACTAAACCTTCTATCATTGCATCTGAAAAATATGTCGTAGCTCCAGTAACTACAGCCATTCCACCAATTGCCAATGCCATTACTCCTAATTTTGGAGCTATTTGACCAAAGTTTGGAATTGTTTCATCAATTACTTTTAGGACTTCGGCTAATGGTAACATTTGATTTGAAAGTCGTTCAACTACGACTAGACCTTCTATCATTGTATCTGAAAAATGTGCCGTAGCTCCAGTTACCACAGCCATTGCTCCAATTGCTAATGCCATTACTCCTAATTTTGGAGCTATTTGACCAAAGTTTGGCACTGTTTCATCAATTGTTTTTAAAACTTCAGCTAATGGTAACATTTGATTTGAAAGTCGTTCAACTATAACTAGACCTTCTATCATTGTATCTGAAAAATATGCAGCAGCTCCAGTTACTGCAGCCATTCCACCAATTGCTAATGCCATTGCTCCTAATTTTGGAGCTATTTGACCAAAGTTTGGCACTGTTTCATCAATTGTTTTTAAAACTTCAGCTAATGGTAACATTTGATTTGAAAGTCGTTCAACTACAACTAGACCTTCTATCATTGTATCTGAAAAATATGCAGCAGCTCCAGTTACTGCAGCCATTCCACCAATTGCCAATGCCATTACTCCTAGTTTTGGAGTTATTTGTCCAAAGTCTGGCACATTCTCATCAATTCTTTGCATGACATTTGATATTTGAATTAATATATTTGAAATGGTTTCTACTACTGAGCTACCTACTTCTGCCAAAGTGCTTGCTACAGATTTAAGTAAATCAGAAATTTGTTCAACAACCCCCACCATAGGACTTAAATCTTGATAAATTCTCTCTATACTCATAGCTAGTTTAAATTCACCTCTTTATATAATGATTATAGCATTTTATACTTATCATTATTTATTTTTTTGTTCTAGGTACAAGCGATATTCAAAATTATGACTGCTTGAATTTTTAATCTAGCTTAAACCCGATGAATTAAAAATTTATCATTCATATTTCGTATTATCGTTTACTGTAAAGAAGTTAAAGTTGTTACTGGCTACCTTTTCTTGATTTCAGATTTTGAAAGAACGGTATTAGTATGCCCTGCTATTAACATCAAAGCCTCTGTCAATTTATCTGATAAATACTGTATACCGTGTTTTTCGATTGCTACATCCATCAACTCTCCGACTTTTTCCTTCGTCAATTTTTTATCATCACTAAAAAGCAGACAATACAAAATAGTTCTAATATCTGAAATTTTAATGTTTTCTTGTAGCTCATTTAAAGGTCTTCCTAGCTCTTCTTCCATTTTGATTATTACATTAATGCTTGTTTCTAAAAAGCGTTTTCTATCTAGTTCGATTTCAATTAATTTATTTGCCATTTTTCTGGCCTCCTATTATTTTTTAAATGTTGTTTATCGATTTTACCATATTTGCTTTCAACAACATTTGTTTTACTTCATCGTATTTTCTATTATTTTCTGCATTAGTCTTTTTAGATGTTTTTTTCTCATCTGGATGTTTAAAGAATTCGTTAAATGTTTTGAAATAAGGAACAGTTTTTTTGCCACGTTGCTTAGTAGCTTTCGCCTGTACATTTAACCATGCTTGGGCGTGCAAATCACGTTCTTTGTCTATTAGCTGTAGTCGTATAGCTTTTATCATTAAAAAGTATTGCTTTAATGTAATCCTTCCGAGTTTAATTGGGTCATAAATTTTGCAATACCTCATTATTTCAATTTTAATATCATCAATAGTGCAACTGTTTTCTTCAAATTCGTTTACTTGTTCATTTCTCACTTCATTAGTTGACTGAGTTTCTTCATTGTGAAACGGGTTGTCGGTGACTTCCCTAATGATGACAAAAAATCGGTCATTAACACCTCTATATTTGCATTATTTTCAATGAATTTTTTAATATCTTCTAACTTAGGTTGGACTCCTGTAGCTGTTCCAGCTAGAATAAGATCCAGCAAAATAATAGGATTTCCAAGCTCAATTTGGGCAATAACATAAGTTATACCTTGACCAAGTTTAAATCCATTCTGCTCAATATGATACTTGTCATCTAAATATGAGATAAAGTCCAATCCAAAATAAAGATCATAGTCTTTATTATTAATCGTTAAATTCATAGTCTTTCTCCTCTATGGTAGTTTCTACGTAAAACAGCAACAGTTGAGTCCGAAATCATTACGTTTGATGGCTATTACTGTTTTGAAGTCAAATTATTCTATTATGGTATTCTAAGCAAATGACCTACATGAATAACAGTCGAACTTCCCATACTATTGACTTGTTGTATTGCTGCTACAGTTGTGACATATAACTGAGAAATATTAGATAATGTATCCCCAGCTCGCACTGTATGAATCCTTACCCCTGGTAGCCTTAGCACCTGTCCTACATGTATTACAGTTGATGTTCCCATATTGTTCAACTGTTGCAATACTACGACAGTCGTGCCATACATTTGAGAAATGCTAAACAAAGTCTCTCCTGCTCGCACAGTGTGTGTGCCACCTGTTGCTGGTGGTGATGTAGTCGTTGGCGTTCCTGCCCATGCTCTATACTGTGCTCTCGTAAAACCAGGACAAGCAGTAGCTGACCACTCACGATGGCCTACAATTTGGTTTGTAGTGCTTAAATTAGGAAGTTGATTGCTACCTAAAATCAGGTTGCAAAGAAACCCAAAAGAATCTCTCGCTGCTTGAGTTGGTGATACTGTTGATGTAAAAGTACCCGCAAATGAAATGTGGATTGAACGTGGATTGGCTACAGCTCCTGCTCCCCATGAAGGTGCATGCAGAGGAATTAATTGCCAAATCACGCCATCTCCTCTAATTAGGAAGTGATACCCTGCACGATCCCAACCATTACTAGCCCACCAATTGTTTACATTAGCGATTGTAGGATTTTGTGCAGAAGATGCGGTGTGGTGAACTGTGATGCGATCAATAGCCGTGAAAGCTCTTTGGACACCTAAATTGTGTCCTGTTGATTGCGGTTGTTGAATAACTCTTGCATGGATAAGTCTTCCATTTGTAATAGTCGCCATAAAAGCTCTCCTTTTAATACCACTTGCTATAGATTAAAAACAGTAACAATCATTGCCTGAAAATTAGCTTAAAACGTAATGATTTCAGACTCAATTGTTACTGTTTTACGTAAAAATTGATATAAGATGCGATTATTGTAAACCTATAGGGGATTCCGAAATAGGCATCCCCCAACACAACTTACAGGATAGATTTTAATTAGATGCAACTGTTGTGTCAGCAAATTCATACTGAACGACATTAGTTTGCTCTTGGTTAAGAGTTGCATTTCCACGAGCACCCGAACCATTTATTACTATAGACATTGATATTTCAACGCTATCTTCAGCACCTGCTGATTCGCTCCACTCTGTTAAATAACCTTGGAAGTAAGTTGTTGGGAATTGGTTACCACCTGCTACAGTTGGCTCTGTTTTATCTATATCCCACAATTCAACAAGTTCCCCATTTAAGAAAGCATCATATAGTCTTTCTCTTACATCATCATTTTGTGCTAAAAGTGTAGTTAAAGAATAACTCACTTCCAATTCTGACAATGAGTTAATATTACCATCTTTAGTAATTGTAGATTCTGCATCTCTTGTAAGTGATTTTTCATGGCTGGTTTGAAAAGCCATACGTCCTGCTGTGGTATTGTGTCTTAATGAGAATGGTCTCATTAGCATTATTCTGTTTGCGCCTCTTGCTGGTGTAATTTGTGCCATTGTGTTAGTCTCCTTTTTATTTTGATTTTTTAATTTTTAAACTTAAAGTCTATTTTGCTTTCGGTTTTTCTCCATCTGTTGGGAGCTCTTTGCAAACTCTACTTTAGATTATTATTTGAGATCTGGCCAAGATCACATGTTAACATACGACAGTTTTATGACTTATCGAGGTCAAAATCACTATTTTGGGCATAGGAAAAAAAGTGAAAAAGTCTCTTAGTTAAAAAAGTATCTTTATTTATAATCTCATGACAAAGATAAATTTGTTCTAAATTTTTTTACCCTAATTACTGCGAACGCGTTAATAAATAGTGGAGTAGACGTTGTTTCTGTGCAGGCAGTTTTAGGGCATAGCACACCTGCTACAACCCTTAATATTACAGCCACTCTTTTAATAATGCATAAGCTGTTGCGGAAGTATTGGAGTAAGTGGCAATAAATAAAAGACCAAATAAAGACCAAAGTAATTAGTCATTAAAATTTGTTGAAAGTCAAAGCTTTTAAACTTCAAGCCGTTTAAGTTTGAAAATTCAACAATATAATCTATTAATGTTGGTTTTTTTCAAAAAAGCCAATTTTTTTTCAAAAAAGGCTTTTTTTTTGTCTGGAAATATGTTATTATAATAAGTATGAAAAATGTTATAACAACTCTTAAAAGTCTAAAATATGGAAGTGTTAAAGACTTAATCCCTCTTTGGGTTGCAGACATCGGCTTTCCAGCACCTGAAATTTGTCAATTACAAATATGAAATAGACTTTCACTTATATTTCAGACGAAGTCTGGGCAGATTTTATTTTTAAGGGTAAACACAATATGTTAAATATATTAGCAGAAGATTATGCCAAAAATATGTGTATTCTTACAGCTCCAACAAAAACCTTTAATCTCGGCGGAATACAAATAGAAAATATTTTTTATAGAAGGCATAGAAATTCGCAAGAATTTTATTCGTGAGCTTAGAAAAACAGGCTACTTTAGACCAAACATTTTAGGACTTATAGCTGCTGAAGCTTGCTACTCCCAAGAAGGCAGAAAGTGGACTAGCGAAGTTTTAGACTATATACAGCAAAATATCTCTTATACAGAAGAGTTTCTTAAAAAAAATACATCTGTAAATTTAATAAAACAAGAAGCAACTTATCTAGGCTGGATAGATGCCAGAAATTTAGGACTTTTACAGGAAAAACTAAATGGCCGACTTTTAAAAAATAAAGTTTGGCTTAGTATGGGGGATAAATTTGGACTTTCGGGTACAGATTTCTTAAGAATAAATGTAGCTTGCCCGCAAGAAGATCTAAAAACAGCATTAAACTACATGAAAGAGGTTTTATAAATGAGTAGAATAATAGTAAAAATTAGCGGTGAAGCTTTAGGTAGTGAAGAAGCTATATACGAAAAT
>Ga0131853_10006145_pt1 | contig 21689 bp, 22 predicted proteins | sample TergutLab28metaG_FD_92764 | JGI IMG/M metagenome (GOLD analysis project Ga0131853, IMG submission 92764) | Labiotermes labralis P1 segment gut microbial communities from Petit-Saut dam, French Guiana - Lab288 P1 (version 2) (version 2) | ecosystem: Host-associated > Arthropoda: Insects >... | reverse complement strand
TTCAAGGAGGTCGACTGCGCCCTCTGCCTGTCGGAACCTATTATCCCATCTTGACGACAAGATAACAAGTTTTCATTCGATGTTCTTGTGAAAAACACCGTAAATACATTATACGAGGTGGTGGGCAACATGGAATTTGTGGTGATTTGTCTGGTGGTTGGCTACATTTGCGGGGTGAAGGAGTTTTTTGGTGATTTGTTTATGTGGTGAAGGTATAGTTGCACCACAATAAAAAGGCCGGATTTCTGTGAAGCTTGGCCTTTTTTTGCTTTGCTTAGATGTTGGCGGCTATAGTTGCGAATCGGCAAAAAGTGTGATAAACTTCTGGCAAGATACTGTTTCACCAGTCGAGGAGGACATGAGAACATGAAAAGGCTGACAAAAGCAAAACGGCTAATAGCCCTAAATCTGGTGGTGATTCTGCTGTTGTCCTGCTTCCCAATGGGGGCACGGGCAACGATTAGCGGGGTGGAGTTTCCGGTGACGTTAGAAGCCGGCTGGGACGTAACGCAACCGTTTTGGGTCGAAGAAGCCGGGGTGTATACGTTTCGCGTGAAATCGTCTAGTGAGCTGAGAATGGATGAGCTTCGCATTTTGGATGCCCAAGAAAATGAGATTGTTCCTCTCGAAGAAATCAATAATGGTGCGGCGTTTACCACGGACATCCGGTTTGCACTGGCCGCAGGACAGCATTGGTTCGCCTCTGCTCCCGCTTCTGCTGGTTTCGCAATCCCAGCATCGTTGTGCCTATGGCTTTGGGAGGATGACGACACGCCGCCCACCAATAATCCTTGGGGTGTGTCAGTGGCTAGGGGCCGCCCTATAGGTAACTCTGATTTTTGGAATGGGGTAGGCGGAGGCAGTGCTTCCAACATACGCCCGGTACCGGGTGAGCAGGTGACATTATCTGCGCAGCCGTCACACGGATTTGAATTTGTTCGCTGGAATGTTGTTTCCGGCGGTGTCACCTTGGATAATGTGAACGCACCTAATGCAACATTCACCATGCCGAACAATGACGTATTTTTAGAGCCGATATTCCGTCTGCAAACGGATGCCGCATGGGTAACCTTCCGAGCAAACGACAGCGGTTTGGGGTGGCTTGACGAAGAAACCGGCCACGGCGGCCAGACGGTGGCGGTGGTCGGAACAAGAATGCCTCTGCGCGCGGATCCGGCGCTCCTTTTGGTATGGGATGAGACTTCCAATGAGTGGAACATGGTTTCTATCGGAGAGTTCGTGCGTTGGGAAGTGCGCTCTGGCGATGTGAGGATTGAGGATCCCTTTTCAATTGATACGTATTTTGTGATGCAGAGCGCTACGGCCAACGTGGAAATCTGGGCGATGTTTACGCCCAGCGGCGTGCCCCTGCCCGACACACCGATAACAAGCGTGGCGATTGCGCCTGCCAACAACTTCCAGTTAGCGGTGGGTGCGGCCCGGCAATTGACGGCCAATGTGTTGCCTGCATATGCCAACAACCAAAACGTAACGTGGAGTTCTAGTAACACAGCGGTGGCAAGGGTGGATGCTGCCGGCCGTGTTACAGGCGTGGCACCCGGCACGGCAACCATTACCGTGCGAACTGAAATTGGAAACCGTGTAGCAAGTGTTACTGTAACCGTGCCGACTTCGGTCAATCAAGGCCCCATACAAGCCCTCATTGCCCAAAAGCTGGCGCTTGAAGGTACAGCTTATACAAATGAAACATGGCGCACGTTTGTACAGGCTTTGGAAGAGGCCGAAGCAGTTTCTGCCAACCAAAATGCAACCCAAGCGGAAATAGATGCGGCATATACCGCATTGCGAACCGCCGCAAACGAACTTGTGACCATCGCATCTTTTGAAAATCCGTTTGCCGATGTTACGGAGAGCAATTGGTTCTTTGAATACATCATGTATGTCTATGCAAATGGCCTCATGACAGGCACGGCAGAGACTACGTTTGCACCAAACGCTACCCTCAGCCGTGGGATGGTTGTGACGGTGCTCTATCGTATGGAAGGCGAACCGGATGTGGAGTTTGAACCGACCTTCAGCGATGTCCCGGCGGGCAGATGGTACAGTGAGGCCGTGATTTGGGCCTATCAAAACGAAATTGTGCAAGGTATCGGCGGCGACCGTTTTGCGCCGAGTGTCAATATTACCCGTGAGCAGTTGGCGACCATGCTCCATCGCTATGCCGGATTCAAGGAGTATGACCGGGATATTCCGGACACGGCAAGCTTAGATGCCTTCACAGACCATGCGCGGACAAGTACTTGGGCATATGATGCGTTGCGCTGGGCCGTTTACCACGAACTCGTCCGCGGCAGTGACGATCAATTGATGCCTGACGGTACAGCGACAAGGGCACAATATGCCACCATTTTGCAAAGATTGATTGACCGCTTTGAGTTTGGGCGGTAGTGTCGGTTTTTGGCCTTATTCAACAGACCGACAATGGCCCGGTGCATTCGCACCGGGCCATTGGTTTGGGTTGAAGCAGATATACTCTTGTGCTACACTGTGAGCAGGAGGGGAACACGATGACACGAAAAATGATAAACATTGACGAAGTATTATGTAAGGCTGTGGATTGTGTGTGAATGCCTGTCAGGAAGGGGCGATACAGCTAGTCAACGGGAAGGGCAAGCTGGTGCGAGAGGATTATTGCGATGGACTGGGAAGGTGTCTGCCCGCCTGCCCCACCAATGCAATCAGTTTTGAAGAGGTGGAGGCTGCAATGAGTCCCCAAACGGTGAAGCAACCGTCCGATGACCCGCCGGTAGGGGGCTGCTGCCCTAGTTTGAGCACCAAGACCTTCGACCGGAAATCGGTGCAGGAGACATCTGTGCAAACGACAGCCGCCACACCCAGAACCGAACTCAATCAATGGCCGATACAGATGAAATTGGTGGTGCCGGGCGCACAATTTTTCCAAGGAGCCCATCTCTTGGTTGCGGCAGACTGCGTCGCCTTTGCCTATGGGAATTTCCATAGTGAGTTTATGAAAAATAAAGTCACCGTCATCGGTTGTCCTAAGCTAGACGAGGTAGATTACGCCGAAAAATTGACGGCGATTCTACAGGCCAATGATATCAAATCCGTGACCATTGCCCGGATGGAGGTGCCCTGTTGCGCAGGGCTTGCGGAGATGACCAAGCGGGCCTTAGAGAACTATGGGACATTGATTCCCTGGCAGATTGTAACCATCTCCATTGATGGGAATATCTTAGAGGATTGAATCAGACTTATTCATAACACGCCCGGGCACCGCCGATAAGTTTTGGTCGAGTCTTGGCGGCTAGTATGGGGGCGTCTCCGATTTGGCGGGTTTCCAGCCGTACTGGAACCGCCACGGGGGCTAAGTGCATTCCGATTAGTGTGCCGCCGATATCGAGGCCTGCTTGGGCTTGGATAGATTCCACCAATACCGGGTCTGAGCACTGGGCCCATGCAAAGGCCGCAAAGGCCCCTCCAGCCGTTGGGTGGGGTACAGCGGCCACAATGGTGAAACCCTTGGCAAGGGCCACCTGCCGCTCGACGACCAAAGCCCGGTTGAGATGCTCACAACACTGGACGGCGAGGTGGAGCCCCACGGCAGACAGAGCGGGCATGAGCCCTTGGAAAATAGCTTCTGCAATCTCTAAGCTCCCGGCTTTGCCGATGTGTGCGCCTGTCACCTCGCTGGTGGAGCAGCCCACCACAAACAGATCACCGGAGGTGAGGTTTGCCTCGGATAAAAGTGCGTTCATGGCTTGGGCGGTTTGGGTTTTGACTTGTTCTAACATAGCGAACCTCCTTATGGGATGATGGTTTCAAGCAAATTTATTTTACTATGAAAGCACAAAAAATGGAAGCCAATTCACAAAAGCTATTTAAAAAAGGTTGCAATTTTCTGAAAGAGTGGTATAATCTTTAAGTTAGGCTATCGCTAAAAGACGATTTTTTTGGACATACTGTAAATAACGTAGTGTGATACTCTCGAATGAGAAGAAGGTGAATTGCTTGGATCGTTATGTCATCCGCGGCGGTACGCCGCTGAAAGGCGAAGTAGAGATCAGCGGCGCAAAAAATGCCGCTGTGGCAATCATCCCCGCAACCTTAATGGTTGAAGGGGTCTGCCGCTTAGAAAACGTACCGCAGATCAGTGATGTATCCCTGCTCTTAAATATTTTAGAGCAGATGGGTGCCACAGTCCGCACAGTTAACCGTAATACGGTGGACATTGATTGCAGTAAGGTAGAAAAGCCCGTAGCACCGCTGGAGTTGATGCGGAAAATTCGGGCATCTTATTACCTAATCGGAGCGGCCTTGGGCCGATTCGGGCAAGCGGAGGTGTCTATGCCTGGCGGCTGTGACATCGGGGCCCGGCCTATTGACCAACATATCAAAGGCTTTAAGGTCATGGGTGCCGAGGTGGAGGTGGCAAACGGCATCATCCACGCTAAAGTTAAAGACGAGCTGGTGGGCGGCACGGTGTATTTGGATATGATTAGTGTGGGTGCCACCATGAATATCATGATGGCCGCAACCCTAGCCAAAGGAAAAACCACGATTGAGAACGCCGCGAAAGAGCCGCATATTGTAGACCTTGCAAACTTTTTGAACTCTATGGGTGCTGATATCCGCGGTGCAGGAACCAGCGTAATCCGGGTTTATGGCACAGAGCGGCTAGACGGGGGCGCATACTCTATTATCCCCGACCAGATTGAGGCGGGCACCTATATGGCGGCGGCGGCGGCCACCGGTGGGGAAGTGTTGGTCAAAAATGTTATCCCTAAGCACTTAGACTGCATCACGTCCAAACTGCAAGAAATGGGTGTCACCGTCCGGGATTTAGGCGAGGCGGTATTGGTCAAAAGTGACGGCCCATTGAGCCGTGCCAATATTAAAACCATGCCCTATCCCGGTTTCCCCACAGACATGCAGCCCCAAATCGGAGCGGCCCTCTGTTTGGCGCAGGGAACCAGCATTATTACAGAAAGCGTATGGGACAGCCGGTACCGTTATCTGGACGAACTCAAGAAAATGGGTGCCGAGGTACAGATTGACGGGAAAACCGCCGTCATTGAAGGAGTCAAATCCTTCACTGGTGCTCCCGTGGCGTGTAGTGACCTTCGGGCCGGTGCGGCCCTCGTTATCGCAGGCTTGGTTGCCGAAGGGGAAACCACTGTAGAGAAAATTCACTACATTGAGCGGGGATATGAGGATTTGATCGGCAAACTCCGCAAGCTGGGGGCGGATATTGAGTATTTAAAGGCTCCCATTGACCCGGAACAGGGAGATGCCCTGCGGGCGACTTCGTAGGTTGGTTTTGGTTGATAGACAAGCACCGTGCTCCGGTTGGGGCACGGTGCTTTTTTCAATATTCAAACCTCTAGCATCACTTGCGCCCGCTGAAGCTCTGCTTCAGTGGGTGGGGGCGTGTTTGCCAGTTCATAGGTAAGCCCCAGTTCTGCCCATTTAAATTCCCCCAGCTTGTGAAACGGCAATACCTCCACCTTCTCGATCACCGAAAACCCACGTAAAAACCCGGCAAGTGCCCGGATATCGTCCTCGTCATCGGTGACGCCGGGTACCAGCACAAACCGAACCCAAGTGGGCACCCCCATCTCTTGAGCCAAGCGGAGGGTTTCGAGGGTGGGGGCTAAGGCCACGCCGGTGAGTTCTTGGTACACGGTGGGATTATAGCTTTTCACATCAAGCAGCAATAAATCCGTGTACGCCAAGGCGGCTTGCACCGTGTCAGCGGGTGTAAACCCGGCGGTATCGAGACAAACATGGAAGTCTGCGTGTTTGCAGGCACGGAGCAATTCCATTAAAAATTTGGGCTGGCTAAAGGGGTCGCCCCCGGTAATCGTAACCCCGCCGCCGGAAAAGCGAAGGTAGGACTGGTACTTTTTCATATCCCGTAAAATCTCTTCCACCGTAGTCTGGTGTCCATCTTTCATCCGCCAAGTGTCCGGGTTGTGGCAGTATTTACAGCGCAACGGACAGCCGGAGAAAAACACCACGTAACGAATCCCCGGCCCGTCCACCATGCCGCCGGTCTCTACAGAATGGATATAGCCTACTGCGTTGGGGTCGTACAAGAGGGCGGCCAAGGTGCTATATCCTCTCGTGGAAGGTGCGGTGAATCACGTCTAATTGCTGTTCTCTTGTCAGTTTGATAAAGTTCACCGCATAGCCAGAGACCCGGACGGTGAGCTGGGGATATTTCTCCGGTCGCTCCATGGCATCGAGCAGGGTTTCTTTGTCAAACACGTTAATATTGATATGGTGGCCGTTGTCGTGGAAATAACCGTCTAACATACCCGCTAAATTACTCTGCCGCTCATCCTCTGTTTTGCCGAGGGCCTTGGGGATGATGGAAAACGTATACGAGATGCCATCTAGTGAGTAGTTATACGGCAACGTGGCCACAGAGGCCATAGAGGCCACAGCGCCCTTTTTGTCCCGCCCATGCATGGGATTTGCCCCTGGCGCAAAGGGTTCCCCCGCTTTACGCCCGTCCGGGGTGGCGCCGGTTTTCTTGCCGTAGACCACGTTGGAGGTGATGGTGAGCACACTAAGGGTGGGCATGGACTCACGATAGGTTCGTTGCTTTTTCAGTTTTTCCATAAAAATCCGCACCACGTCATAAGCGATTTTATCCACCCGCTCATCGTTGTTGCCGAAAGCGGGGTACTCGCCCACTACCTCATAATCCACCACCAAACCGTCGGCATTGCGGATGGTTTTGACTTTGGCGTGTTTGATGGCCGACAGAGAATCCGCCACCACAGACAGCCCGGCGATACCGCAGGCCTGTGTCCGCAAAATTTCCAAGTCGTGAAGCGCCATTTGCAACCGTTCATAGTTATATTTGTCGTGCATATAGTGGATCACGTTGAGGGTGTTGATATAGAGATTAGACAGCCACTCTAACACCTGTTCAAACCGGCGGAACACCTCGTCATAGTCTAAATACTCCGATGTCACCGGGGCAAATTCCGGGGTGATCTGTTCGCCGCTCTCTTCGTCTTTGCCGCCGTTGATGGCGTAGACCAGCGCCTTTGCCAAGTTGGCCCGTGCGCCGAAGAATTGCATCTGTTTCCCTGTCCGCATGGCGGACACGCAACAGGCGATGGAATAATCGTCCCCCCAGTAGCCCCGCATGAGGTCGTCATTTTCATACTGGATGGAGCTGGTGTCGATGGACACTTGGGCGCAGTATTTCTTAAACGCTTCTGGCAAACTCACGCTCCAAAGCACGGTCAAGTTCGGCTCCGGCGCAGGGCCGAGGGTATAGAGGGTGTTGAGGGTGCGGAAGGAGTTTTTTGTCACCAAGGTCTCGCCGCTCTCGCTCATGCCGCCGATGGCCTCTGTGACCCAAGTGGGGTCGCCAGAGAAGAGTTGGTTATACTCCGGCGTGCGGAGAAAGCGGATGATACGCAGTTTCATGACGAAGTGGTCTATTAGCTCTTGGGCTTCTTCTTCTGTCAGCGTACCTTGGCGAATGTCCCGCTCAATATAAATATCCAGGAACGAGGACACCCGGCCTAAGCTCATGGCGGCCCCGTCTTGCTCTTTGGCGCAGGCGAGAAAGGCGAAATACGTCCACTGGATGGCCTCTTTTGCGTTTTTGGCGGGGCATGTGATATCAAACCCGTACCCGGCGGCCATCTCGGCGAGTTCCCCTAAGGCCCGCAGTTGCTCATTGAGTTCTTCTCGGATTAAGGTATACTTTCGATCCATGGCGGGTAAGTCCATGCGGGCCAATTGCGTCTGTTTGTCCGCAATCAGAAACGCAACACCGTAGAGTGCCACACGGCGGTAGTCCCCGATAATCCGGCCCCGACCATAAGCGTCAGGCAGGCCCGTAATCAAGCCGGACGAGCGGGCTTTTCGCATATCCGGGGTATAGGCATCAAACACGCCGTCATTGTGGGTTTTGCGGTACTTGGTGTAAATTTCCTCTATCATGGGGTCGAGTTCATAGCCGTAGGCCTCCAAAGCCCGCTGAATCACCCGGATACCGCCCTGGGGCATGATGCCCCGTTTGAGGGGTTTATCCGTCTGCACGCCGACAATTTGCTCTAGCTCTTTATCAATATATCCCGGCCCGTGGGACACGATTCCGGAGGGGATTTTGGTCTCGGCGTCTAAGATGCCCGCCTCGGTCTCGGCTTTGGTCAGGGCAGAGACTTTATCCCAAAGCTGTTTCGTCCGCTCTGTGGCCCCTGCCAAAAACCCACCGTCCCCGTGGTAAGGGGTCACGTTTCGCTGGATAAAGTTTCGCACATTGACTTCATCTGTCCAAATGCCCTCTTGAAACCCCGCCCAAGCGGCCGGGTGGTCGCATTTTGTAAAAAGTTGGCTCATATTGTCACCTCGCAGTTAGTATTTGATTTTCTGACATGATATATGTAGATATTGTACCACGAAACAAGGGGATTAACAAGGCGAAAGGGTGCCTTTGAAGCTTAGATGGGGTTGTGGTATACTTTGCAGTGGAAGTTAGGAAATCCATTGCTAAAACGCTATAAAGTGTCAGAGGTGGGGGAAGTGCGTGGAAACAATAATTATTAGCTCTTTCGATGAGTACGTTAGCTATATTGAAAAATATAAAAGACAATACTATTTTCGCGGCCATGCTAATTCGAAATGGGATATCGAACCCTCAATCATGAGGGCGAATCCATTTCCTACATTGAGTGACGAACAAAAGATTATCGCCGAAAATGCTTCTGAGGAAAGCGATAGCCGTTCTTATTTGCGCATTCTTAAATCGCTTGCGACACTTTTTCGCTTACAACACTATGGGCATAAGACACGAATTTGTGACCTAACCACAAACAGTTTAGCTGCGCTATATTTTGCAACTGAAGATACAACAGAGGAAGAGGTTGACGGTGCGGTATTTGTTGTTAGCAAGAAGACAGAAGTAGCTGGCAAGTGAATTTGATGATTCAATAAAAGCAGAAAGCCTTTTAACTCGCAACTACATTGTTAAACATGGAGATATGATGTTTAGTAATAACTGTTCACCATGCAAGACGCAGAGCGAGAAATCATGGATATGATGCGGGAGCAGACCGAACTACGAGGGCGATTAAATTCCATTGAGGGGCGGCTCAAAGTGCTTGCCGAGCTTCTAAAACTGGCGAAAATCTACAAGGTAAACAAGCCGTTTTATGACGAGTACAAAGCCCTGCCACCACGCAAGCAGAAGAAATATGCAGCAGAGTATAAAAAGGAATTGGGCTTGTTCAAATCCGCAAGCGGACACCTTAAAAAGTATCGAAACGCCGAGGGCAAACTCCCGCTTGCCGCTTGGGCAAAGGAATATGAGAAGTTGACCGCAGAGAAAAACGAAATCAGTAAATTTACTATGTCGCTCATGGAACGGCTACGGCAGAGTGACCGTATTCGCAAAATGGCGAAAGAGGTCACGCCGAAACAGCCACAGCGGAATCGGGGCTGGGAGATGGAACATTAGGGCGGCGGTGGGTGGTGTTTTACCACCCCACCTCAAAGGGGCTAAATCCGATTTAGCCCCTTTGAACAAACTGGACTTTTTGACTTGACCGTGGTATAATCCTTTTATTCGTTGCTCGTCTTTTCGGCGGGTAATGAGTAGTTTTTATATTAGACGCCCCAAGGCAAAAATGCTTTGGGGCTTATCTATGAAAATTGTTCTTGACTGCCAATACTAAATCATGCTATAATCTATATATAGATTATAAAGAAAGGGGCGCACAAATGTCATTAAAGCACGGATTGATGGGATTATTGAGTCAAAAGCCGATGACAGGCTACGACCTTGACAAAGAGTTCAACGCTTCGCTTGGTTATTTTTGGCCAGCCCAATATAGTCAAATTTATGCCGAACTGGACAAAATGGAGAAAAAAGGCTGGCTTGCCAGCCAGCGAGTGGTGCAGGAGGACAAACCAAACAAGCGCGTATATTCATTGACCGCAGAGGGTAAAGCAGAATTTATTGATTGGTTGTCAACATCGGAAGATGATTTGAAAACCTCCTTTAGCATCAAAAGCGGATTTCTTATGCGGTTATTTTTCGCAGGCAATACGAGCAAGGCACGGGTTTTGGAAATGATGCGGGCTTTGCAAAAATTGTGTTATGACCGCCGTATTGTATTTGAAACGATAAAGCAAAGTATTATTGATGACGGTGATGATGATTACGTTAAACTTGCTGCCCTGTACGGCGAAATGGCAAATGAAACAAGGCTTGCGTGGACTAAAAAGGCAATAGAACATATTGAGAAAATGGAGGAGAATTAGATGCGTTTTTTTATCGATGGAGAAGAAACTAAAATGACCGAAGAAGAAACCCGCAAATTGGAGCAAGACGTGCAGGAAAAAGCCGATAAAATTGCCCAATCTGCCGTAAGGAAAGTCGAGCCATTTACCCGCATAGGTACCTTACTCGGGTTTATGGTCGCTTCGATTTTTTTATTGGTGGCATTAGTGCGCGGTAGCTATGACGGTACGGTTAGATTGCTGTTTGTACAGCTTGAAGATACTACAATAGTGTACATCGCCCTTGCAGTCATGCTTGCAATCACCCTTTGGCATTTGGTTTCAACTGTTCGATTTTTCGTAAACAGAAATAAAGAAAATAAAAATAAAGGAGAATGAAAATGGAAAACTTCAAAAACGCAATTCAAAGCCTTACAACCTTAAAAAAGGTTGACGATTACGGTATGTTTCAAATGACATACTGCGGAGATTACGGCTTTGACGATTTTCTGAAAGTCGGCATTACTGACGACAATGAGGACGGCTTTGCTTTTATGATGAAGCATTTGCTAAAAGGGATTCCATATAGCCCTACAAGCGGCGCAAGCAAAGCCCCTAGTGGCGGTTGCACCACTTTTGTCACACGCAATGAAAAAGGCGAAGTTTTGTTGTGCAGAAACTATGATTTCGCCCCTATACCTGCCCTACAGCTTTTCACTAAGCCAGATAATGGGTATGCTTCTGTATCAACAGCAAATATGTTGTATGCTGGATATAGCTTAATCCCTAATCCTATGACTGGCGAACCACATCTGCCCAGCGGCTTAAACCTTGAAAGTTTTGCAGCCCTTTATGCCCCGTACTTAACAATGGACGGCATGAACGAAAAGGGTGTAGGTATTGCCTCTGTGTTTATCCCCAAGTCGGAAGCACCATTTGACCCTAACAAAGTAAAGATTGACCAAGCAAATGCTATACGTCTAGTGATAGACAAAGCCGCCGATGTAGACGAAGCAATTGACCTTCTCGGACAATACAATATCATATTTGAGTTTAACATTTTCGTCCAGTATCATATTGCTGATGCAAGCGGTCGTTCTGTTATTGTGAATTTTACAGACGGTGAAATACGAGTCACCGAAGTTTCCGAACCCTATCAAGTCTGTGCCAATTTTGCGGCTAACAATCCAGAAATTCGTGCAGGGGTTTGTGAGTTTGAGCGGCATGACAAAGCAAAAGCAAAACTTGAAGCTCACAATGGCATACTGACAGACGCACAGGCAATTGATTTAATGGAAGAAATCGGTGCGTTTAATGAAGGTCAATTTGATTTGCAATGGTCGGTGATGTATAACCTCACCACTTTAGAGGGTGTTATTTTCGCCAATCGGAACAAGGATAATCTAATCAGCTTTCGTTTAATGACTTAGAGTATAAGCATTTCTAAACTCGACACAAGGAAAATCCCCATAGCGTGATGGGCAAAACTAGCTACGGCACAGAGCAAAATCAAGCTCTGTGCCGTTTTTTATGGTACACCCCTTGACAACAACGAGGGCGACCCACCACTACACCAACTCACCGACAAACACAGTCTCTGCCGGGCCGGTCATATATACAGACCCAGTGCCCGCCCTGTCCCAGCAAATTTCCAATTCCCCGCCTAACAGCTTCACGGTGGCGGTGTTGTTACACAACCCATTCAACACACCAGCCACAACACTGGCACAAGCCCCGGTGCCGCAGGCCAAGGTTTCGCCAGAGCCCCGCTCCCATACCCGCATGAGCAGGGTGCTTTGATCAACCACTTGTACAAACTCCGTATTCACCCGCTCCGGGAACAGTAGATGGTGCTCAAAATCAGGGCCGATGGCGGCTAGGTCAAGTCCTGCCGCATCCTCCACGAACACCACGGCGTGCGGGTTGCCCATAGATACGCAGGTAGCCATGTACCGCTTACCTTGCACCGCAAGGGGCTGGTTGATAAAGGTGTCGCCCTCTGCGTCTACGGGAATCAGTGCCGGTTGCAATATGGGCTTGCCCATATCAACCCGCACAGACTGTACCGCCCCGTCTGCCACATGAAGCTCTAACGTCTTAATCTCCCCGCCGGATTCTACCGTAATGGTGGTCTTGTCCGTCAATCCATTGTCATAGACAAATTTTCCTACACAACGAATCCCGTTCCCGCACATCTGGCTGGAGGAGCCGTCAGCGTTATACATATCCATCCAAAAATCCGCCCGCTTACTGGGACAGATGCAAATCAACCCGTCACCCCCCACGCCAAAATGCCGATCAGACACCCGCCGCGCCAAGGCTGCCCGGTCGAAAACCCCTTCCTCAAAACAGTTCACATAGACATAGTCATTCCCAAGCCCTTGCATTTTTGTGAATTTCATACCCAGCTACCTCCTCTGTTTTCCAAAAAGGCCGCCCTTCTATGAAGGACGGCCCTTTTCACTGTCAATTGTCCATTATCAATTGCTTTTACGCCTGCGTAGCAACCTTAACTCCCGGCCCCATGGTAGAGGCGGTGACGCAGCTTTTGATATACTGGCCCTTTGCCGCTGCGGGCTTCGCCTTGATGATGGCACCAATCAGCGTGTCATAGTTCTCTGCCAGCTTTTCCACCCCGAAGGACACTTTCCCGATGGGGCAGTGGATAATGTTGGTCTTATCCAAACGGTATTCGATCTTACCGGCCTTGAGTTCATTGACGGCTTTGGCAATGTCCTGTGTTACAGTACCCGCTTTTGGGGTAGGCATAAGGCCTTTCGGGCCTAATATTTTACCCAAGCGACCAACCTTGCCCATCATGTCCGGTGTGGTCACGATGGCATCGTAATCGAAGAAGTTTTCCTTTTGAATCTTCTCAATCATATCGTCCCCGCCGACGAAATCGGCACCGGCATCTGTAGCCTCTTGCTGGCGTTCTTCTTTACAGATGACCAAGATACGAGCAGTTTTCCCTGTCCCGTGGGGCAAGACAACCGCACCACGAACCTGTTGGTCAGCGTGGCGAGAGTCAACGCCTAAACGGACGTGGAGTTCCACAGTCTCGTCAAATTTGGCCTTGCTGGCCTTTATTACGGTTTCAAACGCCTCTTTCGGGTCGTACTGTTTGGTTTTGTCAACGAGCTCTGCGCTCGCTCTATAGTTTTTACCTCTGAACAAATCAATATCCTCCTTAGTGGTCATTGGGTCTTTATGACCCTCCCACGAAATTAAACTAATCTTCTACGACAACGCCCATGCTGCGGCAAGTGCCGGCAATCATGGCCATGGCGGACTCGACGGAACTTGCGTTTAAGTCCGGCATTTTACGCTCTGCAATCTGACGGATTGCATCCTTGGAAATTGTGCCCACCTTGTCCTTTTGCGGTACGCCAGAACCCTTGTCCAAGTTAATGGCTTGCTTGATTAAGGTAACAGCCGGTGGGGTTTTGGTGATAAAGGTAAATGAACGGTCAGCGTATACCGTGATAACAACAGGGATGGTTGTCCCCATGTCAGCTTTGGTACGCTCGTTGAACTCTTTGGTGAACTGTGCAATGTTCACGCCGTGCTGACCCAAAGCGGGGCCGACCGGGGGTGCCGGTGTCGCTTTTCCGCCGAGGATTTGTAACTTAATATATCCAACAACTTTCTGTGCCAATGTAATCGTCCTCCATTAATCTTTCTTAACGGTCTCTACCTGATCTAGCTCCAAGTCCACCGGGGTCTCTCTGCCGAACATGGAAACCACCACGCGAACCATATCCCGTTCCGGGTCTAATTCTTCCACGGTACCGAGGAATCCGTCTAAGGGGCCGTCGGTCACTTTCACCGTATCGCCCACTTGGTAGTCGAGAATAATCTCGTTTTTCTCTACACCCATGGAGATAATTTCTTCCTCCGTGAGCGGCACGGGGCCGGTAGAGCTTCCGATGAAACCGGTCACGCCGCGGGTGTTCCGCACCAAGTGCCAAGATTCGTCGGTCATAATCATTTTGATGAGCACATAGCCGGGGAAGATTTTCCGCTCTACGGTTTTCACTTCGTTGCCGCTATGCTCGGTTACGGTTTCCATGGGGATGGAAACCTCTAAAATCAGGTCTTGCATCCGCCGCGCCTCGGCGGCTTTTTGAATCGCGGCTTGCACCATGTTCTCATAGCCTGAGTAGGTGTGGGCCACGTACCATTTTGCGCCCTCCGCCATGGCCGCTTACCCGGCGAAGTCGATGAGCGTTCTGACGATGAGGGATGCTATTTGGTCAAAACCCCAAATCGCAACAGCGCAAAAACTCATGACAACTAACGCAACCCAAGTATTGTTCATAACTTGTTTGCGGCTGGGCCAACTCACTTTTTTGAGCTCTGAGCGCAACTCACGAAACCACCGGGCAAGTCGATTGCCGCCGGGCTTTTTCGCTTTCTTCTCAGGAGCCTTCTTTTCAGGAGCTTTTTTTTCTTCACTCATGTTAAGTTATCCTTTCTGAAAGCCTATTTCGTTTCGCTGTGGACAGTGTGTTTGCGGCAGAACCGGCAGTATTTGTTCATTTCCATCCGGTCCGGCGTGTTTTTCTTGTTCTTCATGGTGTTGTAGTTTCTTTGCTTGCAGTCATTGCATCGTAATGTTACTTTCACGCGCATCTGTTCGGCACCTCCTATTCGTTACGCATGTCGGGCCATGATTCCCGACTATGCACGGCCTCCCTGCAGATTTGGCAGTGTTTGAGGTGGCTCTTTTATTGTGTACAAATACACGACAAAAAAGACCTCTCTGCCGACAGGTAGTGGTAGTATAGCACACTTCGGTAGGCGGGGTCAACTGTTTTTTACGGAAATTGCTTATATATAGGGGATGTTTATGAAAATAATGCTGTATATACAAAGAAGAGTTCTGCACTCTTGCCCTTTTTTGGGTTGTGCTCGACTCTGCTTGGGCGTAATCCAAGGGGTAAGCCCGGTGCATTCGCACCGGGCTGGGTGTTATCTGCTAGATTCAGAAAACAAAAACTTATCCTCCTAATACCGGCTGTATCTGTCGCCCATCCAGTGCCGCTTCTACTGTGTCGCCCATCCGAGCAAAATCCGCCACCAGCGAATAGGGCTTCCCCAGCGGGTCATCTTGTCGGAAGGGAACGAAATAATAAAGCCGCCGAGCTAAGAGTAGGCCGATATTGGCACTGTTACCCGACAAACCGTCATTGGTAGACAACGCCAACACCACAGGCAATCCATTGCGCAGGTGGGCCTTACAGGCCATGGTGACACAAGAGTCTGTGATGCCGTGGGCAAGCTTGGCTAGTGTGTTGCCCGTACACGGGGCCACCACCATAATGTCAAACAGGCGGCCCGGGCCGATGGGTTCGGCCCCGCAGAGGGTGGTGACGGCGGGGTTGCCGGTGATGGTTTCAATTTGAGTACGAAAATCTATGGCCCCGCCGAACCGGGTGTCGGTCTCGGCGGCGGCCTCGGATAAAATCGGGGTGATGTCATAGTGTTGTGTGAGAGTCTTGAGCTGCTCTAAAATACGAGAAAACGTACAGAAAGAGCCGCAGACGCTAAACCCCATCTTGCGTTTGTTCATAAACTGTTCCCCTGTTCAGAGAGTATATTATAAATCGTGTCCCGAATCATCGCCGCCGCCGATACCGGCGCAACCTCACCGGGTAGCCCCAAGGCCCAGATGGTTTTGAGCCCCAATGCCGCCGCAGCGGAGAAGTCGATACCGCCGGGTTTCGAGCTGAGGTCAATGAGGGTGGTGCCGGGGTCAAGCCTCCGGAGACGTGCGGCGTCTAGAATTAGATATGGGATGGTGTTAAACACGAGCTGTTGACCCGGCAGATGCTCCGTCAGGGTGTCTGTGGGGATGCCCCGATAGCCGTAAGCGGTAATCCAAGCCAAGTCCGCAAATTTCCGGGCGGACACGGTGACATGGACACCCAAGGCCCGAAGCCTGTGGGCCAGCACCTTACCAATCCGGCCAAAGCCTAACACTAGCGCGTTTGTACCGGTGAGGATGGTGGGCGTACCGTCCATGGCCACCTGAATGGCGCCCTCGGCGGTGGCCACGGCGTTTGCGATGACCAGTTCCTCGCGGGCGTAGTAGTCGAGAAGGGTCAGACCATGGTCAGCCGCCAGCGCAAACGTGTCCGCATCAATCCGGCCACCGCAGACGGTCTGGGCCGGGGTGAGGGCGGCGAAGGCCTCGCTTATGGTCAGCACCGTATCGCTGAGGGGGGTGCTGATTGTTCGGCACTCTCGACTAAGCGGCAGGGGAAATACGACACAGGCCGCATCCGCCACGGCGGCGTTCAAGGTGGGTGCTAACGTAACGCCCTCCGGCCGCGCTTGCTCCATGGCAAAGGCCGAGACCTGATGCCCATCTTTGGCTAAGAGGCTTGCTAACTTTACCTGTCGCATATCCCCGCCGATAACTGCAAATGTGTGTGGCTCCATGTGTAGCCCCCCCTTGTGACGGAATGATTCCTCAGACCAGTGTATTCTGCGGGACACATAAGGGTCACGGTTGTTTCAATAAACCGTCAACATGCACAACGCCATGTAGGGGACGTGCGGTGGCACCCCGCGCCCCAAATTTGCACGGAAACAAAAACAGCGAGACAGCGAGGTCGGCACCCCCCACGAGGGCATCAGACCTAGTTCCCTTGTTCCTACACTCTCCATTCATGAGTGCAGTTCAATAGCACATCAATCCAGCGACCCCACCGCCCTTGACCATTGGAGTTTCGAGTACTATTACATCCGGCTAGAGGGCTTTGGCGACAGTGCGGGGTATAAGGTGCAAAACCGTCGTCACTCTGCCCTTGCCCTTAGCGGGTACATAGGGGCGCAGCTCCTGCGTTTCTTTTGCTTCTTTGCGAAACCGCAAAGATGGCCCGTCCGACAGGACATACACACTGGCGGCCTCCGCCAAGAAAATCCTCGGCCACAGCCGAAAGAAAAGACTAAACGAAGATTTTATTTGACAAATTCATAAAAATATGGTTTATTAAATAAATACTGTCCTTCGGACAATTTAAAAAATCCCTATAAGGAGACATGAAACAACAATGCAAAAAGTAAGAAAAATTTTAACCCTAGTCTTAGTGCTGGCACTACTACTCAGCACACCTGGTATAGCCCTTGCTGTCACCGACAGTACAGAAGCTACATCTGTAGTTCCGGCAGACGCGGTTCTGGTTGGTACAGAACTGGAACTTTGGATGGCGATTCGAGATGCACCAACGGATGGGACACAAGTGACCATTGCGTTAACAGATGACATTGTGATGGGCTCAGTCAACCAGAGCAATCGCATTATTCAGGGGCGCAATATTCTGCTTACCAGTTCCGGCATACGCCGGACCATCTATCAGGAGACGCCGGATCAGAGGCATTTTTCCTTCGGCGCTGGCAGCGCAACCCACCCCTTTAATAGTCTGACTTTGGAAAATATTGTGCTCAGTGGCGAGCGCACACCAGGCACCATTACACATTACAGCGGCGGCGTGGATGCACGCAACGGAACCCTTATCATGAGAGACGGCGCTGTCATCCGGAATTCCCGCAGTACGCTTGGTGGCGGTGTTTATTTTCTTAATGGCGGCAACTTTATTATGGAGGGCGGAGAGATCAGAGACAATGTTGCGACCACGGGCGGCGGTGTTCGTATGTCCGGGATCGAATTTCCCCGGGCCATAGGAACCTTTGTTATGAACGGCGGTGTGATTGCCGATAATACGGCTCGCGGCGGCGGTGGAATATCTCTGGGCGAGCACATGCGTTTCACCATGAATGGCGGGGAAATTGTTGGCAACACGGCTGTACAATCAACTCCCGGCGGACGCGGAGGCGGAATTAGTGCCGGATTCGCCAGTACCGAAATCATCATTAATGACGGAATCATTCGCAATAACTCCGTGTATAGGTTCATTTCCGGCAACAACGTTCTAACCGGCTCCGGCGGCGGCATAGCGATTGGGAATGATACTCGGTTGACTATCCATAGAGGCTTCCTCACCGGCAACCGGGCCGAAGATGGCGGTGCAATCGCAACGGCCATCTATACTTTTAGAAATACACTATACTCTGCTTCTTATAACAACATTACGATCGGGGCCGATGTGGTGTTCTCTCATAACTTTGCGGGCCGAGGGGCATTTCCCCCGCCGACAAATGCAGGGATTACGAATATCCACACAACACGCACAACGATACACAATCACCCGCTGAATAATAACGACATTGCGTTCCGCATTTCCGGTGCGACGGGTACAGTATTTGATCCGGGCCCCTGTCCGGGCATTGAAAACCTACCCGGCCCTGGCGACGGCAACGGTGGTTCCGGTAACGGCACTGACCCTGACCCATTCCCGTTTGCCGATGTAGCAGAAGGTCGCTGGTACCATCCCGCTGTCGTATTTGTACACGAAAACGGCATCATGCAGGGCACAGCGGGGGACAGATTCGCACCGACAATGGACTTTAGCCGGGCGATGGTTGTCACCACACTGTTTCGGATGTATCACGATAGGATTGCCAATACCAGTGACCCGGTAGCGACTCCGTTTGATGACGTAGCCGAGGGCAGATGGTACGCACCATATATCGCATGGGCGCACTCCAATGGCATTGTCCAAGGGGTAAGCGAAACAAGATTCCAGCCGCAAAACGCAGTATCACGGCAAGAATTTGCCACCATGATATACCGCTTTGCACAGTTCGCAGACATGGACGTAACCATCCCAGATGATTTTGCGCTTGCGTTCCCCGATACAGACCGTGTCGGCTCTTGGGCAGAGGATGCCGTGGCTTGGGCCGTGTACAACGAACTTATCCAAGGCACAGGCGGCCAGCTTGTACCGACAGGCACGGCCACACGGGCACAGGCGGCTACGATCCTCATGCGCTTTGTTCCGATGCTGGATTAGTTGCAAAATGAGAACCCACCGCAGACAATCACATGTCTGCGGTGGTTTTTTTATGGGCATGGAATGTAGGGGATGCATATGGGGGTGCAAAGGCATTGTAATTTGCGGGAATGTCCTGTATACTGAATAAAAAGTACATATTAGGAGGATATCCCCATCATGCGAATCAAAAAAGAAGAAACCGCCGCCTTGTTTGTAGACCTGCAAGAACGCCTCATCCCCGCCATGGATGGTGGGGCAGAGGTCGTAGCGCGGAATGTGATGCTGTTAGAGGGTCTTAAAGTTCTCGGTATCCCCGCTGTATTTTTGCGGCAGTACCCCAAAGGCCTCGGCGACATTGTACCGGAGGTTCGAGAAGCCGCTGGGGACTATGCCCCCTTCGACAAACTGGCCTACAGTGCCATGAAAGATGAGACGATTGCGGCGGAATTTGCACGTCTGCGGGCGCAGGGTATCCAAAACATCCTCGTCACTGGGGTGGAGAGCCATGTCTGTGTGCTACAAAGCTGTATTGACTTGGCAGAAGCCGGGTTTACGCCTGTATTGGTGGCGGATTGCGTGGCGTCTCGCAATGTGTTTGACAAGAAAATTGGCTTAAAACGGGCGGTACAGGAACACGTATTGCTTACCACTGCCGAGGCGATTTTGTTTGAGCTTTGCGTGGTGGCGGGTACGCCGGAGTTTAAGGCCATCTCGAAGTTGGTGCGATAGCATGGTGCGGCATGTACGCTCTATGGGGTTACAAGGGCTAAAGGGATATGAGGTATCCATTGAATGCTACCTTTCCGGCGGCCTTCCTGCGTTTGATATTGTAGGTCTGCCGGACGCGGCGGTGAAAGAGTCCAGAGAACGGGTGCGGGCGGCGATTAAGAACTCGGACTTTAAGTTTCCCGTCAGCCGGATTACCGTGAACTTGGCCCCGGCGGATAAGAAAAAGGTTGGGACGCTATACGACCTGCCTGTGTTTCTGGGCATTCTGGCTGCGGCCGATAACATTGGCACCCTGCCGGATGATGCCGCCTTTTTAGGAGAACTGAGCCTCAGCGGCGAACTTCGTCCTGTCACTGGTGCCCTGCCCATGGCGGTGGAGGCCAAGCGGGCGGGGGTTCGCCAATTGTTCCTTCCCGCCGGTAACGCTGACGAGGCGGCTTTTGTAGAGGGGCTCACAGTCTACCCGGTGGAGCATATTCGGCAACTACTCACCCATCTGGGGGGCGGGCCGAAAATCACCCCCGCCAACATGCCGAGTATGCCGGAACCCACAGGAATCGGCATGGATTTTGCCGAAGTCAAAGGGCAAGAACAAGTCAAGCGCGCTCTAGAAGTCGCTGCCGCCGGGGGGCATAATATTCTATTGGTTGGCCCGCCGGGGGCGGGGAAAAGTATGCTAGCCAAACGCCTGCCTTCCATTTTGCCACGGATGAATAGGAGCGAAGTACTTCAGACCACAGAAATCCACTCTGTAGCGGGATTGACGGGCAAACATCAGCCAGTGGTTGCGGATCGACCATTCCGTGCACCCCACCACACCGTGTCAGCCCCCGCTATGACCGGTGGCACGTCAACTCCCAAACCGGGGGAGATTTCCCTGTCCCATAACGGCCTGCTTTTCCTAGACGAGTTCCCGGAGTTTGGCAAACAGGTCTTAGAAACCCTGCGCCAGCCGTTAGAAGACGGACAAGTTACTATCTCTCGCGTAGCTGGGACGGTGACGTTTCCCAGCCAGTTTATGCTGGTCTGTGCCATGAATCCCTGCAAATGCGGCTGGTACGGCCACCCAGCGGGGCGGTGTAAGTGCTCAGAGCAGAGTGTGACGAATTACCACAGCCGCCTTTCCGGCCCGCTGTTGGATCGGCTGGATTTGGTACTGGAAGTGCAGGCCTTAGAATATGACGAACTCCGCACCTACGTCCCGGCGGAGTCCTCGGCGGTGATTCGGGAGCGGGTGGATCGTGCCCGTGCCGTCCAAACCGAGCGGTATAAGGAAGCGGGCCTCAACTGCAACGCCCGCATGGGGCCGAGCGAGTTAAAAACCCACTGTCGTTTAGAGGATGATGCAGATCAGATTATGCGAGGTGCCTTTGACCGCTTGGGGCTGACAGCTCGCAGTCACGACCGGATTCTACGTGTGGCCCGCACCATTGCAGACTTAGACGGCGCAGAGCAGATTCATGCTGCACATCTGGCAGAAGCGGTACAGTATCGGACGTATGATTTTCGAAGTGGCTAAGGATGGCGTGTGTCCTATACCCCAGGGCCCGGTGCGTAAGCACCGGGCCCTGGTTGTTGTATATCACACTGTCTTACTACCTACTGCGCAACAATCGCCTTCCCACTAATGCTCTCACCACCCCTGGTCAAATAGTGGTCATTGGTAGCACCTAGCACGGATGCAAAGTACCATGCATCGTCTGCCACATCCGGGAAGTTCCGCGCATCGGCTATGTCTAACTCCTCCAACGCCTCCAATGCGGCGCGGCTGTCGATGCGGCCTAGGATACGGTTCACTGCTGTCGCTACCTCCGCGCGAGAAATGTT
>Ga0131853_10006144_pt1 | contig 21692 bp, 3 predicted proteins | sample TergutLab28metaG_FD_92764 | JGI IMG/M metagenome (GOLD analysis project Ga0131853, IMG submission 92764) | Labiotermes labralis P1 segment gut microbial communities from Petit-Saut dam, French Guiana - Lab288 P1 (version 2) (version 2) | ecosystem: Host-associated > Arthropoda: Insects >... | reverse complement strand
TGTTGAGGGAAATGTTCCCTGGGCGTTTGATCTCTTTAAGGGGAGACGTGGAGTGGCCGGCACGGTCACCAGATTTAAGCCCGTGTGACGTTTTCCTTTGGGGATACCTAAAGGAAAACGTTTTCAAACATCGTCCCCGATCTCTTGAGGATCTGAAGGAAAGGATCCAACAGGAGATCGACTCTATTCCGCCTGAGCTAACCCGGAGAGTGATGAAGAATTTCAGGTATAGTCTTCAGCAATATATTGCCAACGACGCCGCAATATGTCTGATCTGAATTTCAAAACCCATTAAAAACTGTCTTTAATATACTTTTCAGAATTATATGCAATTTTTTTCTAGAGAGCATCTTTCATTTTTTATACCTCTTCGAAAAGTCGGAGATCTTTATGCCGCACCCTGTACTTATTTGCTACTTACATAATTATTTGCATACTTAGTTAGATACATATTTACATAGATAGTTACTTACATACTTACTTACATATTTCCTTACTTATTTATAATCTTACTAATTTACATATATAATTATTTAATTACGTACTTACTTACTGACATACACACACACATATATACGTACATACTTAATTACTTACTTCAATATTTATTTACGTAATTTCTTAACTATTTACATTCATACATACAAACATATATACCTACTTAATTACTTACTTATATTCCTACTTACGTACTCACTTACAAACATACTTGCTTCCTTTCACAATTACATACAAAATTAATTACATACATACTTATATTTTTACTTATTTAATTACTAATTTATTTACTTACTATTACTTACTTAATTAGTTTCATACTTACGATTACACTTACTAACATATATACATACTTATTAATTTATTTATATTTTTTCTTAATTACACACTTATTTATTTACACACTTAAGAGTTACTTACATAATCACATTTATACAAACTTCATTCCTTAATTAATTACATATTTACTTAAATATTTACACAATTACTAACGTTATTTCCTGTTTACTTACATAGTTAGTTGCTTGCTTACATAATTACTTACATACTTACTTACGTACTTAGAAACGTACTCACTTCCTTACTTATTACAAACTTATATATTTTGTTATTCATTTCTTAAATAATTACTTAATCACACACTTACTAACATACACACCTACACAATTACCTAAATACTTACATACAAAATTACTTAATTATATAATTATTTAATTGCATACATACTTCATACTTACTTTCTTACATACATACATAAAATTTTACTTACTTATTTTCGTATATTCTTAATTACTTAATTAATTACATACATAATTACTTACATAAAACATACTTAAATACTCACATAGTTACTCAATTAAATACATGCTTACAGCTTACTTTTATACTTATATATTTACTAACTTAGTTACTTACTTACAAACATATATTTTTAATTTCCTGCATACTTACATACTTCTTTCCTTCTTAATTAATTACATACTTAAATGGGTACTTATTTACTTACATAATTACTTTTAAATTTTTTATTTTTTATTACTTATATACTTAATTTTTTATGTAAATACTCATTTAATTATATACTTTCTTACTTACGTACTTACATACATACATCGTTACTTACTTAATTAGATTCTTAGCAACTGCCTTATGTACATACTTAAATATTTACGTACTTACTTACGTACCTACTTAAACATATTTACATACTTACATCCTTATGAAATTAATTACTTACATACATACATACATACATAATTACTTATATACTAACTTACGTACTTACATACGCAAATACCTGGATTCTTACTAAATTAAGTAATTACTTATTTACATACGTTCTTACGTACTTAAATAATTAATTATTTAATAACTTCCTTAGTTACTTACTTAATTACTTTCATAATTCTTTCGTTATGTACTTACTTACATACTTACGTATGTATTTATCTAATTACAAATTAGTTAATTACATATATACTATCTTACTTACATACATTCATAAGACTTTCTTACTTATTTACATAACAAATAACTTAAATATTTTTATACCTACTTACTCACACTTACTTACCTACTAACTTATTCTTATTTACGTACTTAAATACATAATTGCTAATTTACATAATTATTTCCGTATATTGTTAATTATTTATTTACTTAATTATTAACATAATTTTATATTTAATATCTTACATAATTACTTATATACTGGCTTACTTTACATACATACTTATTTATATATTTTCTTAATTACATATTTATATACATATATATTTACATATTTATCTTTCTTATATACTTAATTACTTATATACTTACTTATATAATCACTTATAATTACTTACATGTTTACTTACTCATATATTACTTATTTACCTATTTTCTTATTTTGTTAAGAACCTACTTTGTTACTTGCATTCTCACTAACATACTTATGTAATTAATTTCATACTCAATTAGTTACATACATACATACTTCCTTACTTACTTATATTTTTATATACTTATTTTATTACTTGCCTACGTACGTAATTGCACACTTATTTATTTACTTAGTATTTACTTACATTTTTACGTACATAATACATACTTATGTAATTAATTATTTACTTACATTCCAATTTATTTACACTCTACTTGTTGTTTTAATATTTATTTACATATTTACTTTCTTACCTACATATTTACTTACTTATTTAGTTATTAAACTATTTACTTTCTACTTAAATATTTACTTATTTAATTAATTACTTCCTTGCTTAATTGCAAATTTTCTTATTTATTTATTTACGTTTTTATGTTCTTAATTAATTAATTTCTTACGTCCTTGCTTTCATACCTAATTTCTTACTTACATACATACATACATACAGTCTTACTCACTAAATTGTTTACATAATTACTTAATTACATATAAAATTTCTTTCTCATTTCCTTAATTTCTTACTTACATAATTACTTACTTACTAATTTATATGCATTCTTATTTGCTTACGTAATTATGTAGTTACTTATTTTATTTCATACTTCTTCACTTACTATTTTACTTATAAACTTAATTCTTTAGTTAATTACTTATTAATTACATATTTATTTACTTTCTTATTTACATACTTAATTAATTACATATATACATATATACTTAACTACAAGCAAACTGACATACTTACTCTTTTAATTATTTTATTACTTTCTTACTTACTTGCTTACTTAAGTACATAATTACCATTTAATTAAATAATTATTCACTTATTAACTTACAAACATATATGCTCACTTTCTTACTTATATACATGCATATTATCTTATTTACGTACATAAACACTATTTACTTACATATTATTTTATTCAGTAATTACTTACATACTTACGTACATTCCTGCGTACTTACGTAATTACATTCATATATAATTACTGGTGTTCACAATTACTAAAATATTTACTACTGAAAATGCTTTCTTATTTACATAAATACTTAAATACTTAATTACTTACTTACGTACATACTCACATAATTAGTCACTTACACAATTTCTTACTTACATATTTCATACTTACTTTCATACGTACATATTTAATTACTTAATTACATACTTACTTACTAGGTTTCATATTTATTTATTCACGTACTTACATACATACTTACTTATTTACTTTCACATTCACTTAAATACATAATTAATTTAATAATTTCTTAACGACTTACAACCTCACAAACTAACTTATTTTAAATTTTACTTCTTAATTACATATTTACATTTATACATACTTATTTAATTATATACCTACTTACATACATACATACCTATAAAATAATAACTTATATACGTACATACTAATATACTTAATTTTATTAAGATATTTAATTAATGTATTAATTACTTACATGCTTATTTATCGTACTTATTACATACATTTTTATTTCCCTACTTTCATACTTCCTTACTTACTTACATACATATATTTTTATTTACTTAATTACTTACTTACAAACTTTCTATCTTAAATACTTACATACTTAATGTGTTACATTAAAACCTATTCCCTTACATAATTACTTAATTTCTTTCTTATTTTCATAATTAATACCTTAAATAATTACATACGTACATACTTCCTTAAATACTAAATTAATTATTTACTTTCGTACTTACATAATAACATAATTACTTGCTTAAAAACTTAGGTATTTACATAAATGCTTCCTCACTTACTTACTTACATCCTTATTTAATTACTTACATTCTTATAATATATTTATTTAAGTACCTATTTACTTACATAAATGCATACTTACTTATTTTGTTACGTTCTTAGATACACACTTATCTACTTACTTTCCCAGAAAAATCCATTATTTACATAATTAATTACATAATCACTTACTTACAAAATTACTCACATACTTACTTACCTACATGCATAATTATTTACATAGTTTTTTCAAACATACTTTCGTATAATTTGCATTCTTACTTACATAATTTCTTATATATTTAGTCACTTGATACTTAATTATTTCCTTACATCCTGTCATACTTACGTAGTTAATTATTTGCCACATACGTAAATATTTACTTATTTATTACATATTTTCTTTCTTACGTAATTACTAATTTACATTTTAACTCAAAAATTTAATATTTATTTTCATACTTGCCTGATTATTAGTTAATTGATTAATAGTTACATATTTTTAACGTACATAAATATTTAAATAATTACATAATTATTTATATACTTATTTATTATATACCTCCTAACTTACATACATACTACATATTAACTTACTTATTATAATCTTACATTCATAATTACTTAGTTCCTTACTTAGTTACATATATAATTTCGTACTCATGTATTAGGAACATACTTATTAAAAACGTAATAATTTTTTACATATATACTTAATTATTTAAATACTTACATATTTACTTCTGTCAATACATACATAAATATTTTCTTAGGAACATTCTTCGAATAATTACTTACATACTTATTTACGTAAATACATACTTACTTATATACTTACTTAAATACATACTAACTTACATATTTAAATACATAAATATATACTTATTTACTCATATATTTAACATTTATATATATACTTAATTACTTACTTACATAATTATTTACATATTTAATTAGATATATAAAGTCATACACACAGACTTATTACAGAAAATTTACATACTTAAATATATACCAGATTTAATTATTTTATTATTTACTTATATACTTATTTGCTTACTTAATCAGTTCATACTTACATATTTAGTTACTTACATATATAATTAATTAATTACACAGTAATTCATATATAAAAATTACTTAATTATATATATTTATTTATTTGTTTACATACTCTCTTATTTAAATACTTAAGTACTTAGATAATTCCATATAATCTTACTTAATTTCTTACATATTTACATATGTTCACAGTTACTTACATACTTAAATATACACTGACTTACATAACTACTTACATACTTCCTTCCTTAATTATGTACATATTTATTTACATACTTACATACTTACTTAATTAAAAAATTAATTATTTCCAAAATTACTTCTTACATTCATACTTACTTTTTACAAGCTCACTTACTGATATGTTTACATATTTATTACTTACATGTATATATACTACATTACTTAAATAAAAACATAAATAAACTTATATTAAATTTCATAAATAATTATTGCATACTTAATTTCTTTATTACTTACTTATTACTTACTTTCTTACATACATATTAACTACCATAAATATAACATATTTACTTACATAATTACATATATATGTTTTTTATTTACTTACCTTCTTATATACTCACTTAATTACTTAGATACGTACACACATAATTACTTACTTACATTCTTAAATAATTTCATACTTAAAATCTTAATTACTTAATACTTTATTACGTACTTACTTCCTTAATTACATGTATTCTTACTTACATACTCTCTTACCAATTTACTTTCATAATTACTTTATTACATACTTAGTTAATTTCATAATTATTCTTTACGAAATTATTTACTCACTCAATAACATACTTACATATTGACATAATTATGTACTCACTTACTTACGTACTTACTTACATACATACTTACTTACTTACAAACATGAAATATTTTAATTAATTTACATACTTATTTACATAAACATTTACATATTTACTTTGTTAATTACTTATTTATTACACAATTAATTATTTACATTCGCAACAACTTAATTCCTCACAAATTTAATTATTTACTTATATACACATACACATATATAATTGCTTACTTACACAAATACATACTTACTTTCCTACATTCATAATTAATTTCATTTTTAATTACAGAGTTACTTTCTTATTTACTTACATATTTACTCACTTATTTACTTACATACTTTCTTACATACATACATAGTTACATAAATACGTTCTTACTTATTCACATACTTACTTACATATTTAATTATTTACATACTTGCAAATTACATAGGCATTTAATTATATACACACTTATTTACATTCTAATTTAGAGCATACTTACTTGCTTACATCCTTACATATTTACTTAATTATATATATACATACTTAATTACTTTCTTAAATACTTACCTCCATATTCACTTTATTACTTGTATATTTACTTTATAACATATACTTAATATTTACTTACTTATCAACATATATAATTACTTATTTAATTCCATAATACTTACTTGCATAATATTTTCATATTAGATACTTAAGTACCCGGTTAATTATCTTCTTAATTACTTACTTATATATATTCATATTTATTTACTTACATACATACCCAATTTATTAATTACGTACTTATTTAAATATTTACATAATAACTTAATTACATAATAACATACATAGTTATTACCTATCTATTACATATATACTTACATACTTAATATTTATTGCATACTTAATTACTTACATAATTACTAACTTACATTATTACTTATTTATGTACTTACTGATTTTTTATTCTCGCGTACTTACTTATTTAAGTACATACATCCTTACTTACTTATAATCTTACATTCTTACTATCTTACATACATACTTACATACTAATATTCATAATTAATTACAACATACTTACATATTTACTTAGACACATAATACATACTTTCTTACATAATTACTTACTTACGTCCTCACACACTTTATTAAATACATGCATGTATAATTATATTCCTACTTAATTAAACTTCCTTACTTACATGCTTATTTAATTACTTATATAATTACTTAATTCTTACCTACATATTCACATACATACGTACATACTTGTTTTTATAGATACTTATTTAATTATTTGCATATATATTTAATTACTTATATAACAAAATTTCCATACATACTTCGTTACTTATATACTTACTTTCATAAGTACTTACATATTTGACATTGTACGTAATTATTTTATTACTTTCATACATAAATATTTACTTAAATTCTTACATACTTACTTATTTATTTAGTTCTTTTTTCTTAAATATTTACATACCTAATGAGTTATTTATGTGGTTAATTAATAATTAATTATAAATTATGTTTTCTTTAATTATTTTCATACTTATTATTTAGATATATATATTTAATTATTTACATACTTACTTACACGCATACATGCATACTTACTTAATTGCATTCTTAATTACTTCCTTACTAGCATAATAAAATATTTGCATACTTACGTACATACATATTAATACACACTCGCATTATTCTATACTCAATTATTTGCTTCTTTATACCTCTTTACACACCTAATACATACTTACTTATTTCCATTCTTAATTATTTACTTACTTACATTCTTACTTACTAATTTACATCCTTACTTACGTATGCACTTACACACTTAGGTACATACTTACATATTAACTTACGTACATAATCATTATTTATTTAATAACACTCTTATTTATTTTATTAATTGTTTACATACGTTCTTACTTAGTTAAATAATTGAGTAATTACATATATACTTACTTCCTTACATATATAGTTACTTAGATATTTACTTTCATACATACATGCCTTCATACCCATATATATATATATATAATTAATCCATTCCTTATATAATTACTCACTTACATACTGAATTATTTACATACTTTCATAATTGCATACTTAATTACTTACTTTCATAATTACATAATTAATTACTTACATACGTCGTATTTATGCTCATATATTTCTTTATTACGTAGTTACTTATGTAAATACTAACTTTCATTCTTACTTAAATAATTACTTACTTATTTACCTATATTCCTATTTAAATACTTGCTTACTTATATGATTACATGCTTACTTCCTTACTTACATACATGGATAATTAATACGTACTTCCATACGTAGACATTAAATATTTACTTACGTGCTCATTTTGTTACATACTTATTTACGTCCTTTCACATATCATACTTAATTATTTTCATAATTAATTGCTTCCATACTTACCTATTTTCTCAATTACTTAATTCCGTATTTGCTTACATACTTCATTAATTACGTAATAAAGTACATATTTAATTACGTCCTTAATTACTTACTAACTTATTTACTTACATACATACATACTTACTTTCTTACTTATAAACGTATTTTTTAATTACATATTTACATTTTGTAATTTATTTATTTTCATACTTCCTCACTTACGTACTTACATACGTACTTACTTACAAACATACTAACTTAGTTACTTACTAATTTAAATATATTTAGCCTACTTAATTACCTATAAACATCCTTACTTCATTCTTACATACTTGCGTAATAATTACTTACTTTCATAATTACTTACGCACGTAATTACGTGCTTACTTACTTACATACATACATATTTACTTACTTTCTTACATACTTTCATACTTAATTACATACATAAATACGTAAGTACTTACGTACTTAGATACATGCATATGTATTAACATACATACTTACGTAAATGTTTACTTTCATATTAATATATTTTCTTAATTACATACATATATAATTACTCAATTACAAAACTCCTTACATACATAATTCCTTATACAATTACATACTTATTTACATACCTTCATACTTACTTACATAGCTATATATTTTCTTTCATTCTTACTTACCTACATTTTTACACACTTACTTACGGACTTACATATTACTCACTTACTTGCTTACTTACTTACATATATATACATGTGTATTTAAATATATTTCATATACATATATTTCCTGACGCAATTACTTACTTACATATATACATAATTATACAACTATTTCCTTACAAACTTATTTACTTTCATACTAAATTAATTACGGAATAATTACTCAATATCTTCTTACATACTTAGTTACAAACATACGCACATACTTTCATACATATTAAATTACTTACTTAGAGATATTCTTTCTTATTTAGTTAATTAATTACATACTTATTTACTTACATAATAACATTTATACATTCAAACTTAATTAATTACATAACTAATTTCATACTTGTATACTTACTGGCATACATATTAAGAACGTACATACTTAATTAGATGGTTGCTTTCTCACATACCCACTTAATTCGTTTATTTCTTAAGTAATTACATACTTAATTAGGTACTTATTTACTTACTTACGTATATAATTATTTAATTATTCATTATTTTCTTAATTACTTATATACTTTCTTACTTACATATATACTTACTTACATTCTGACTTACTTAATTCCATGGATGCATACAACCTTTCTTAATTAATTACATTCTTAGTTACTTACAAAATAACATATTTAAATATTTACATACCTTCTTCAGTACATATTTATAACGTACTTATTTATTTGATTACTTAGTTAATTATATAATTACATAAATATTTAATTACTTAAAAATTTAATATTTTTACGTACTAACATAAGTACATAATTTCATAGTTTGTTATATACTTGCTTACTTACTTACATATTTATTTACTTAATTTACCAATTTCAAACTTACTTATATAATTTTTTTCTTTCTTACATTCTTATTTAATTTCATACTTCTTTATTTACTTATTTAATTACACACTGAATGCTTACTTACCTTCTTACATACATCCTTATATACAAAGATACATATATATTTAATTACTTACATATTTACTTGCATGTTTTCAAACATAAATTCATAGTTTCTTACTTAATTTTATATATACTTACATTCTTAATTTGACACTTATTCACTTACTTGTTTAATTACTTATCTTCTCATATATTCATATTGTTAGTTCCTTACATAAATAATTATTCACACACTTACTTACTTACTTATATACCTACATACTTACAGAACTACATACTTACAAATTATTTATTTACGCATTTATTTAATTACCTACATACTTATTTAATACTTATTTACATAATTAATTACATTCTTAATAAATTATTTACATACTCATTTACTTACTTTCTTACATATTCTCTTACATACTTAATATAATTACTTACATACTTATTCCATACATAATAATATATATATATAGTACTTTCTTACTTAATTACGTACTTACTTACTTATATACTGATATACATTCTGACATACTTAATAACTTATTTATTTTCTTACTTATTTGTTACAAATATACTTACTTTCTCACACCATTATTTTATGTTTAAAATAATTATTTACAAATATAATTATGTACATATTTAAATATTTAATTACTTAATCCCTTAGTCAATTACATACATATATATATAATTAGTTACATTCATTGCTACTTATATACTTACACACATATATATTACTTACGTAATTAGATTCTTACCTAATTCCATAATAATATAATTATTTACTTAGTTGCGTATATACTTATGCATAGTTACATACATAATGACATACATATATATTTAAATTATTTATTTACATAATTAGTTGCATGATTAGTTACATAATTCCTTACGTACTTACTTACATACCTACATACTTGTATTCTTACTTACTTAAATATTTAATTTCATATGTAAATTCGTACTTACTCATTAGTTTGCTTAATTACTTACTTCCTTAGTTATATGAATAGTCATTTACTTATTTATTTACGTAATACTTACATACTAACATACTTATTCACACGCATATACTTACTTAAATAGTTACTTACATACATACATACATACACACTTACTTACTTAGATACTTACATAGATACTTTAGTACTTTCTTAAAATATTTACTTACATACCTATATAATTAATTATTTACTTACTTTTGTTCCTACTTACTTTTTCACTTACACACATAAATGCTTATTTTCATAATTACTTGCATATTTACCTACGTTTAAACCTACCTATTTACTTAATTATTTATTTACAAACTTATTTATTACTACATACTTATTTCATATTTACTTACTTTAATAATTACTTACCTACTTTTTGTTTATATACTCACATACATTCTTACATTGACAATTACACGCCTATTTTCTTACATACTTACATACATACTTACTTACTTACGTAATTAGTTAATTACGTACATATTACTTCATCAATATTTTAATTTTTTACATATTAAATAATTACTTAAAATTTCTATATTTATTCGTTTATTTACTTACTTACTTAATTAGATATTTAATTAATTAGTTTCTTATTGTCTTACATAAACACTTCTTGCTTATATATATAATTATTTACTTACTTCGTTACATACTTACTTATTACTTACATACATACCTACTCACAATCTTACTTACATATTAACTTTTTTACATTCATACTCATTATTTTTTACCTACATAATTATTAATTTATTATTTACATATATACTTATTAGTTTTATACATACTCACTTTCATATTTACATAATTTCATAAATGTGTACTCAATTACTTACTTACATAGGTACACATTTACTCATTTACATAAACAATTACTTGCTTACGTACTTACTTATTTACATAATAAACTACTCATAAAATTATTTAATTACAAATTTAATTTCTTATACACTTACTTCCTTACATATTTAATTACATAATTATATACTTGGTCGTATGAATATTTATTGATATACTTATTTACGTACATACTAATTCTATAGTTACTTAATTATATAAATAATAACTCATAAAATTAATTACTTATATATTTATTTTCTTACATACTCATTTACATACTTACATACATATTATTTTTTATGTAACAAACTTATATTACTACTTAATTTCTTAATTACATACTTAGTTAATTACTTATTTATATCCTTTATTTATTACATGCACATTTTCTTACATACATACTTAATTATTATGTACTTACGTAATTATATACTTAATTATTTACTTTTTTATTTACTTACATACAAATATAAATACTTAACTACTCAGTTCTTATTTAATTATATGTTTACTTATATATTTATTAATTTATTTATTTACATGCTTAGTTAATTAGTCAATTATATTCATACTAACTTGCATCCTTATATATATTTATAATCTAAGTTATTAACATTTTATTTATATGGTAATTTAATTACTTATTTACTTACTTATTTATTTATTTACTTACGTAGGTAAATAATTAAATACATACTTATATGCATACTTATATACTCACTTATTTCATATTTAATTAGTTATCTTATATCTTATTTACGTAATTACATAGTTTCTTGTTTACATATTTATTTATTTACATATTTACTTACACACCTACTTATATACTTATTTATATAGTTATTTATTTCAATTCTTACTTACTTACTTAATTTCATATATGCTTACTTAATTACTTACTTACGTACCTAAATACTTAAATTCTTACTTACTTATTTTAGTACCTACTTAACTACGTACTTACTTATTTAATACTTAATTACATGCGTACGTACATTCATACATTCTAACTTAATTAAATGATTACATAATCAATTATTTTCACACTTATTTACCTACATATTTTCATGCGTAATTACATTCTTACTTACTTTTTTACATACATATTTATTTATTCACTAACGTATACATAATACTTATTTATATCTATATCTAAATAAGGAAACACTTCGATTATTATTTACTTAAATTTTTTAAACCATTATCTACTTAATTACTTAAATACTTACGTACTTACTTACACACTTAATTACACATTAACATATTTATATACTAATTTATTTGATTTTTAATTACTTACATTCTTACTTATCCACTTAGTTATGTATTTATTTACTTACATATATATTTACTTATTTAATTACATACTTTCTTGCTTAATTACATAATTATTTACTTACTTATTTACGTACATACTTACTTGAATATTGGTTATTAACTACATACATAATTAGTTAAATATTTATTTACTTACATATTTAATTACTTACATACATAGGTACGTACATACTTACATTCATAAATCTTTATTACGTAATTACATATATATTTACTTATATGCATAATTATTTAAATACTTTCTTAGTTAATTATTATTAATATTCCTCTTTAAGATTTCAATAAATTACATAATTGTTTCATAATTATTTATATCATTACTTAATTAAATTCGTTCTTATTTATTTATTTACTTACTAACTTACATATATATTTACATGAGTTCTTCCATACATACTAACTTAATTATTACCCTTATAATTTACTTACCAAATTACTTATATACTTTCGTATTTACCGTCTTATCTACATACCTAGCAGCCTACATTTCTAGTTAAAAACATACATATTTACTTCATAAATACATAATTACTTCCTTTTTTACTTACTTGCTTACATAATTACTTGTATACTCACTTAATTTCTTACTTACATAATTACTTACTTACAACCTTACTAATAATTCCCTAATTACTTAATTAAATATAAAATTACCTACCTTCTTCCTTATATACCTATTTAATTACTTAATTTTTTAGATTCTTATTAACTTATTCACTTACTTACTTACAAAATTACTAACTTACTTACCTACACTCTTTCTTAATTACATACTTTGTTATTTACATATGTATATATCTCTTTACATTCTTACACATACACATAAATAATTACTTCCTTACTTATATATTTACCTAGTTTCTTACGTACGTACTTACAAAAATAATTTCCTATTTAATTACATATTTACTTATAGAGGTACATAATTACTTGCATACTTACATACAAAATAAATCCTTATTCACATAATTATTCATTTACATACCTGCTTAACTTCTTATATTCTTGCTTGATTACATTCTTACTTACATACTTATTTACATAATTATTTACATAAGTTCTTGCTTACGTACTTGCTTACTTAGATATTAACTTCCTTAGGTATGTATTCGTGTATTTATTTACTAAAATATTTACTAGTTTTACTAATTATTTTCATAATTAATAACTTACATACTTGCCTACTTCCGTACTTATATGCATACATAAGAACATACTTCGTTACATAATTAATTACATACGTACAAACTTACTATTTGCTAATTTCATATTTACTTGCATACATTCCTACTTAATTACACAATTTATTTCTTACATATTAATTACCTACTTACATATGTATATATTTACTTACTTTCATACTTTCTTACTTGCGTACTTATTTATTCACATACATAAATATTTAATTATATAGTTTCATATTTACTTAATTACGTACTTATTTAATTTCATAATTAGTTACCTAAATAATTAGTTATTTACTTAAACACACACAAAATTACTTAATTAGTTACTTACTTAATTATATTATTACTTACACACTTATTTTCTTACATATATATTTTATGTTAACTTTCAAAATTCCTTACATACATTATTACTTAAATTAATAATTATATTCTTATACAATTGTTTATTTTCTTACATAATTACATATTTAATTACTCACTTATATACTTCATTAATTATTACGTATTTACTTTTTAATTTCGTAATACTCTCTTACTTACATATTTACACACTTACTTACATACATACTTTCTAACTTACAAACTTCCAATATTTATTTACATACTTACGTACATATATACTTACTTCATTACATGCATACTTACATAGTGACATACACACATAATTTGATACTTAATTACTTACATATTTACAAATTTATTAATTATATCATACTTATTTAATTACTTATTTTCATTTTTTCTTACATACTTAGAATCACCTATACACAATTACTTTCACAATTACTTACACACTTAAGTTATTACATGCCTACATTTATTTACTTACAGATTTTCTTACTTAATTACTTAAGTAATTACATAATTATTTACGTCCTTCCTTACATAGTTACAAACTCATATACATTTTTATTATTTAATACTTAATTATATATTTAATTAATTATTTACATAATTTCATACTTAGATACTTACATACTTCCATAATTAAATTCTAACGTTCTGGCATATATAAATACGTATATTATAACCAACTTACATACAAAAATATACACTTATATAATTATTTAAGTAATTACTTTATTATGTGCTTACTTACTTACATACATACTTAATATTTGCTCACATACTTATTTACGTAATTTCCTACAATAATAGTTTCTTACTTACATAATTACCTCTTGCCATATTCAATTACATTTACACTTACATAATCAATTACTAATTATATACATAATTAATTAGTTACTCACTTCCATATTAATTTACTTAATTACTTACACACTAAATTACATAAGTTTATATACTTATTTATACTATTATTTATTACATTCATACTTACTTCGATTCTTAATTACTTACATATTTACTCGCGTTGCTACTTACGCATATACATAATAATTTACTAACTTACACTCTTACATATTTCAATATTAACTTACTTCCTTAATAATTACTTATTTACATAATTACTCAAATACATATTTACTTCCTCACATGTTTATATACTCACATACTAAATGCCTTACTTTCATACGTAAATGTTTACTTACGTACTTATTTATATTGTACTTACTTAATTACATACGTACTTACTTGCAAACGTACTTTACTTCAATTATTTCATAATTTCTTAATTAATAACTTGAATACATAATTAGAAATTTGCATATTCATATTTATGTACTTTCTTACTTCCTTACATAATTAATTACTTTCACATTTGTAACATATTAAATTGTTTATTTCTATACTTAATTACTCACAAACACTTACTTCTTAATTTTTTATTAAATATTTAAATATTTTCGAACATACTTACACATATAGTTACTTAAATTCTTAAATGCTTACTTAAGTACTGGCTTATTTAATTACATACTCACTTACATGCATAATTACTTACATACATAATTACATGCATACTTAATTTTATAGTTAATTACTTACAAACTTACTAACGTACATTATTATATAATTAAGTACTTACTTACTTACATATATACTTAATTATTTATTATTCATTTAATTAATTTTTTACGTAATTATTTACTTTCAAACTTGCTAACTTTCTTACTTTCATACTTAATTACTTACAAACTTATATACTTACATAATTACTTACTTATATACTTACTTACATACACATATACATAGTTACTTAATTATTAACTTACATATATACTTACATACTAAGTATTTATTTTTTCTTAAATAATTACTTACATTCATACTTACATACTTACTTACATATTCACTTATATAATACTTAATTACTTAATGCTTAATTACTTAATTAGTTACTTACATAATTAATTATTTACAAACTTACTTAGTTACTTTCATGCTTAATTACTTACTTAAATAAATAATTATATTTATTATATACTTATGTATTTACTTATTTCTTTATATGAATTATTATTTATTTCATTAATTTCTTACTTTCTTATTTACTTATATAATTACTCACTTACGTTCTTATATTCGAACTTACGTACAGACGTAACTTCAGTTTTAATTACTTACTAACTTACATTTATATTTCCTACTTATTTACATATATAATTACATAATTTCCTTCATACTTACTTACTTTAATACTTACTTATTTACATTATTATTTACATACTTACTTACATACATACTTACGTTTATACTTATTACTAATATACATACATATATTCTGATTACATATTTGCATACTCACTTATATATTTACTGACTTACACACATAATTACAATCTTATTTGAATACTTGCTTACTTACTTACATACTTATTATTTAATTGCACACGTACGTAATTACTTAAACATTTACTAATACATTTAATTCTTATTTATATTCTTATTTACTTATATAATTCCTTACTTTATAATTACATTGATTACATATTTACTTACATAGTTACACACTTAATTGCAAAATTACGTACTTACATAGTTAAATACTTCCTTACATACTTACTTACCTATTTACTTACTGACTTACTTACGTACTTTCATATTTACAAACTTAACTACTTAATTAAATATTTAATATTACATTATTTTCTTAAACATTTACTTCCTCACACACCTACTTACATACGTAAAACTATTTAATTAACTACAAAATATTTATTAATTCCTAAATAATTCCAATCAAAACACCGTACTCTATTGTATATTTAACTATTTAATTACATTCCTACTTATTTAATTATATAATTACTTACATATATTCTAATGTAATTAATTGCTTATTTCCTTACATAAACACTTACTTATTTTTTCCATATTTATCTCCTTCCTTACTTCTTATTTTCTTACTTAATTACGTATTTAATTGCGTACATTTTACTTACTTACATACTTACATAATTACTCACTTAATTCTATTCCTTACTTACAAAGTTAATTACTTAAAACATAATTACATACTTACATAGTTCCTTAATTACATGCATACATACATACTTACATATTTACTTATATACATACTTAGTTTCTTACATAAATATTTAATTACTTAATTACCTTTTAATAACTTAATTAATTAATTACTATTTATTTACTTACATATGATTTACGTATTTACTTACGTACATAATTAATTACGCACTTATATATTTACATAACAATTTACTTAATTACCTACTTATTGGAGTATATACATATTTAATTTCTTCGTTTCTTACTTAAAAACTTAATTACGTACTCATATATTTACTTGCTTACACACTTACTTCTAACGTATTTATTATTTAGTTACTTACACACTTACTTACACACACACATATAAATACATACTTACCTACATAAATACTTACTTATTAATTTCGTATTAACATAGACACTTATTTAATAATTACTTTTTAACATACTTAAATAAAAATTTTATTTCTTACTTACATCTTTACTTATTTTCGTACGTAATTACTTAATACTTACTTACATCATTAATACTTATATAATTACTTTTTAATTACATGTTTAATTATCTACATAATTTGTTGCATATTTAAATACGTACTTACTTACATTATTACTTAGTAACATAATTAAACACTTGCTTCTTTCTTACTTAATTTATTATTTTCTTAGTTTCGAACGTACGTATTTACATACCTATTTGCATACATACTTACTTACATAATACTTATTTAGGAACTTAATTATTTGAATATTTAATTAATTACTTATATACTTATGTACTTACATATTTATTTATTTACATACGTTCTTATTCACTTACATTCATACATTCTGAATTATTTTACAACATGCTTACTTTATTACATAATTATTACTGAATTTCATACACACTTATATATTTATATATTTAGTTAATTTCTTCATTATTTACTTAATTGCTTACTTACTTATTAACATGCATTTTTACTTATATTCTTACTCATTTATTTATTTATTTGCATAAATTCATATTTTATAATTTAAAACTTATACGCTTAAATATATATTTACATACCAAATTATTTTCTTATTTATTTGCATACTTACTTACTTACTTACAATTACTTATTTACTTACTGAATTGTTTACACAATTACTTACTTATTTACTTATATATTTAGTTACTTATTTATTAGTAAGTATTTATATACTTACTAATTTACTTACTTATTTACATAATTTCTTAATTACTTACTAACTTAACACTTGTTTAGTAACATCACTTCGTACTTACTTATTTCCTTACATGCTTACATACTTACATAATTACATTCTTATATATATACTTACTTACAATCATACTTACTTAGTTACATAATAAAATTTATTTTCTTATATACTTACTCACTTACCTGCTTACTAACTTAATTAATTCCTTACTTACCTACATAATTGCTTCGTTACATTCATACATACTCACTTATTCGTTAATTACAGATTTAGTTACTTGCTCACATAATTTCAAAGTTTCTTACATTCTTACTTTCTTACATAATTACCTACTTACATTCCTAATTTATACATACATTCTGTTATTATTTCTTACCTATTTCCTTACATACTTAATTACTTACATACTTACTTCCTTACATACTTATTTGCTTACTAACTTCTTTACTTACGTATTTACATATATTCATACGTACCTAATATATATTTAACGCTTTATTACACACTAAATTATTAAATAATTACATTCTTACATACATACTTACTGACTTATATAGTTCCTTACATTTTTACATGCTAACTTTCCTACTTAATTTCATACAATCTTACTCACATACTCATTTACTCAATAATAACATATTTAATTACTTACTTATATTTTTATTACGTATTTACTTACCTACTTCCTTACATATTTACATTCTTACCTACCTGTTTACGTACTTACGTATTTACTTATTTAGATCATTTCATACCTACTTACATAAATATATTCTTAATTATTATTTACATAAATTATTTGTAACTTACATAATTATATACGTATATATTTACTTATTTAATTTCTAAATTATTTTCTTCATTAGTTACGTACTTACTTACTTACACACATATACACTTACTTACTTATTTATTTTATTTCCATATTTACACACATTCTTCTTTTCTTGAATAATTTCATATATTCTTACATACCTACATATTTCCTCACATAATTTTCTCAGATACTTTCTTTCTTACTTATTTTATTTTATTCCAAACTACTTACGTATTTAATTACACACATACTTACGTACTTTAATATTTATTTACACATTTACTTTTTTCGTACTTAATTATTTATTTATTTTCTTATTTACTTACTAATTTACCTACGGAATATTTTACTTACTAACTTACCTAATTACTTACTTATATACATAGAATTTACTTTTTATGTACTTATTTTTATACTTAATTATTTACTTTCTTTCTTCTTTACATAATTACTTAATCAATTATATACTTACTTTCTTACATACTTACGTACCTACTTATATTATTACTTACTTACATTATTACTGAAGTACTTGCATACTTACTAACATACTTACATATCTACTTTTTATTTATTACATACGTACTTACTTATTTAAATACATACAAATTTACTTACTTAATTATTAATATAATGAATCAATTGCTCATTTATTTTCATTATTACTTAATTAATTATTTAGTAATTTATTTACATTGTTGCTTATATATTAAATTACTTGCTTATTTAATTATATAATTACAGGTTTATTTAATTATATATTTATTTCTTACATGCTTCATTATTTTCTAACTTACATGCACACTTACTTACTTAATTACTTCCTTATTTACGTAATTGCATACTAACTTACATGGATTCTTATATAATTAATACTTAAATACTTACTTACTTAATTCCTTATATATTTCATACTTATTTACTTACTTACATACTTAATTAGATTTTACACATTCATTTACTTACTCACTTACTTATTTCCTTACTTTCTTGCATAATTATTTACATAATTTCTTACTTTTTAAATTATTTTCTTACATACTTACTATCTTACCCATACACTTTTTATTTATTTATGTAATTACTTCCTTATTTACGTACGTACTTCCTTATAAAATCACTTATATACTTACTTAATTACTTACATGTATATATATTCCTAGTTATTTTATTCTTTACTTATTTATTTATTTACTTACTTACATATACAATTCCTTACGTAAATACTTAATTACACACTTACGCACTTTCACACTTACATACATTTTTACTTACTTAACCCTTCAGAGTGGAGGCATTTAAACCCCAGTTCATACTGTGATATGGGAAAGTTTTTCTATGGGGCATTTAAATTTTGATCTAAATTGTGCGGGAGTCCATTCACAATAATATAGTCCTGTTAATTCTGGCTGGATTTCGATTAAACTTGAAACAAAATATTTAGGAATGTCAAAGTTTTTCGAATATCCAATCAAATCTTACCTTAAAAATTTAACTTGGTGTGAAGTGCCTTGAAACATTCTTCAATACATTGGTCTGCTTCTAATTCGGGGCACCAAAACATTTTTTCCTTCCTTCTATTTTTTTGTAACACATTACAAACCTCTTTGTTGGCCTGGCCTTTTTTTCTGTCGGTGGTATTCTTTCTGGAAAATGTCTTGCAAGAAGTCGCGGCATATTGTTGTCTGTAGAATGATGGCCTTGAAATTTCCTGACACTTCCACTTCCATGTTCAGTGAGTAGTGCCTGCACCAGTTCTACTCCGAATTTAAAATGGTCTATTTTTGTCTGTCCTGAATTTGC
>Ga0131853_10006142_pt1 | contig 21693 bp, 7 predicted proteins | sample TergutLab28metaG_FD_92764 | JGI IMG/M metagenome (GOLD analysis project Ga0131853, IMG submission 92764) | Labiotermes labralis P1 segment gut microbial communities from Petit-Saut dam, French Guiana - Lab288 P1 (version 2) (version 2) | ecosystem: Host-associated > Arthropoda: Insects >... | reverse complement strand
GTAGCAAAACACACCGAGTTTTACCTCGGATAGTTATGGTTCAATGTGACTTCCATTGGTAATGCGGCAGACGTCCCACCTCTAGTCAGTCTCTTGCCACACGCTACGTAGCATCTCTGGCGTGCAGCCCTACATCCATTTGTCCAACTGCTTGCATAACTTCACTTGTGTAGATTCACCCTCTCCACTTCCCATCTCAAAATGGAGACAGATTCATTATTCGAAATACTGCGGGCTATGTTTAGCTAGAGACCACGGACAATGACCAAGTTACGCCAACGTGAACTCCTGTTCAGACAAGTTCTACGTACCTGTCCGTCAGTATTCGCTCAGAACCGTTGTAGAATTCAGAGAATTGGAACAAGCATTCGAGGTTCGGTAGAAAGGGACAGAGTTATGTGCCCATTCTTTTGTCTCAGAAATGCTTAACAGCTATCGCGTGCCGGCAGCAAAGACAGGTTATGACGCACGCTCATAATCCCTTGCAGGACCACCAACTATTTGACTCGCGAATGACTGATACAAGAAAAACAACGTGCGCTCCAAACACGCACAGCCGATAGGTTTCATTCTTTCTGTTGTTTATTAAGAGCATAAAACGCAAGCTTGTCTATTGCATTCATATTGCTGATGCTAGTGAAGGATAATGGGGCAAGCTAGCATACATCACGAGTAGACCTATGTCAATATGTCATTAGGAGGGTTCAGGTAAACCGGGAACGCTGGAAATTAAGTGGTACACATCAGCTTCTAGTTTATGCTGAAGATGTTAATATATTGGGAGGAAGCATACATATTGTAAAGAAAAACGCAGAAGCTTTGGTAATTGCTAGTAAGGGGACTGAAACAAAAGTAAATGCTAGTAAAACTAAGTACATGGTCATGTCTCGAGATCAGAATACAGGACGAAATCACAATATCAAGATTGATAATAGTTCCTTTGAAAGGGTGGAGCAGTTCTGATATTTGGGAACAACACTAACGAATCAAAATTCTATTCAGGAAGAAATTAAGAGCAGATCGAAGTCAGGGAATGCTTGTTTCCACTCAGTGCAGAATCTTTTGTCTTCCAGTTTGCTACCTAAAGATACAAAGACATAAGATATAAAGAACTTGGTCTCTCCCTCACTCCCATCTAATGCCGAAGTCCTACAAAGAGTAGAGCAGTACCTCTATTCAACCAAAGGGCCTTCGTGGCCTATAAAAAGGGTGAAAACTATCTACCAGAACGTGGTCTATCACATTAAGGGAGGAACATAGACTGAGGTTGTTTGAGAATAGGGTGGTAAGGAGAATATTTGGGCCTGAGAGGTACGAGGTAAAGGGAGTGGAGAAAACTACACAGTGAAAAGATTAGTACTCTGTACTCCTCACCAAATATTATTCGGGTAATCAAATCAAGAAGACTGAGTTGGGTGGGGAACATAGCACGTATAAGGGAGAGGAGAGGTGCATACAGGGTTGTAGTGGGGAAACCGGAGGGAAGGAGACCACTTGGAAAACCCAGGGATAGAGGGGAGAATAATATTAAAATGGATCTTCAGGAAGTGAAATAGGAGACCATTGACTGAATTGATCTGGCTAGAAAAATGGCGGGTGGAGGGCTCTTTTGATACGGTAATGAACTTTCGGGTTCCATAAATTCGGGGAAATTCTTGGCTAGCTGAGATCCTGTTAGCGTCTCAAGAAGGACTCTGCTCTGTGGAGTTAGTTACGGGCCTATGTGGCTATTGGATCAGCAGGTTTGGAAGGAATTCACCACAAGCTGGTCAAGCAGTACGGTTTGCGTCCATCATCTGTTTTCTCAATGCAGTATCGTAGAGTAGGTCTGATTATTAGTCGAGAGGTTACGGGTTCAAATCTCTGGCCAAAGACCAGTTATCACGATATTTTTGTTTCTGAATACAAATGCTCGGCCTGCTTCCTTACACATTCCACTCCCTCCCAGTTCGCCATTCATAACAACCACACCATTGATGAGGTAACATGTAGCTGAGAACGTTCCTTCGAATAAATTAAATAATATTTATTACGTGCAATTGGGTTGTCACTCGGTTTCAGTGGTTATTTTACATGTATACAAAATATGAATTAGAGCCAACCCCCCGACTTCGCGGCACCCGATACATCGCTCCTGTCACATAGTAAGCATGAAAGTCTCTAAACAGAAAATTTCTATTACACGGTATTTCGAATTACCGCCACAAATTACAGCGAACAAAGAGGGGCGATTTATCGTTTCGGCAAACGTACAGTACAAATGACTACAGCTCAAAATTCTTGCTTTCAATTACAGTGTTGGGATAACTTCGGATACTTTGTATTGCATAGTTTGAAGATAGCAAATAGCTTAGCCTGCTCAACAATTGTCTTTATTTTAATCTATACGCTACTGCGACATGTTTCGGCCATTGTATAAGCCATCGTAAGGCAAATGCGATGTATATTTGTACCTCGTATATTTGTTTATACATACCCGCCTCTTAATTACAACATACAGTCAAGTTAGATAAGACAGAAAAATATGTTACAGCACGGACTGGGACTTCGAAAGGGTGCGAATGGAAGTTACCGTGCCCTATTTCACTCCATCATATGCCGCAAGCTACAATGCAAAAGAAAGGCCAAAAATTTGTCAGAAGAGCCGGTCATTACCCAGAAATTAGAATCCAAGATATCCCAGACACAAAGCGAGATACCCGACAGTCCTACAGACAGACTGCTCAGCGCCACACAAAACACACCCATGGGCTCTATCCTCTACAAAATCGTCGAAAGCTATATAGCTGTTTTTTTTTCCCGTAAAGCTAGTCCAGTGACGTTTTCCAATCGAATATAATCCGCCCAATCCTATACATGAAAGAAGTCCCAAGCAAAAAGCATAAAACCTAATTTCTCCCCGCATAGATTTCCAGTTTTACATGTCTGCTATTAATATTTGTTCTATTTTGTCAACGAACTATTACTTAAGCAGGCTATGTGTTACATATGCCATGTGTTACCTCAAAATGTTCTTATCGTCACCATGTTTTTTAACCTTTTAACTCACAGAAAGAGTTCATAAAAGACATGTATGTATATTCATGATCCGTCTGTGCACCGTAATTCATATGCCTGGTTTGTCAGTTGCTGTCTTTACATAGCTCACCCCACTGTGCCTTACAGCAACATAAAGTCACTCTCCAGTCCAACACAACTGTTTCATTTATTACTACAGATGAATAATTAAATGTTTCGTCAAACTATAAGCCATCTTCGGGCCACAAGGTAATTAAAAACTAATATAAAATATATAATTAAGTACACTGTCAGTTGAAATCAGTAATGAGCTCTATCTTGATTTCAACTGGCAATAGTCTTTGTTTTACATTACATTTTAATTACCTTGTAGCCTGAAACGAAACTTGTAGCCAGTCAATAAAACGTTCTCGGACAGATAGCCTTGTCAAGGTGTGAAAGGTGGCCGACATTTCAGAGACTGGCTGTTCCCCATCTTCAGGGTGATGCTGATGGCTTGGTAGAACCATACGTGATAACCAGTTGTGTTACTGTGGGGTGTGTGCGTATCTCCGTTCGGCGCTATTCAACTGTATTAGGAAATGAAACAGTTGTGCTCGACGAAAAATTGCATGTTGATATTAATTACTTGCTGTCATTACATCAAAAGCTAAAGAAAGTGTCCGTACGAACGGCCAGCTGCAGTTACGTATTCTGCAGAAATAATATCTTGAAAAAGCGATATACTTCTGGACGTTAAATTTGTGTAAGTGCTGATGATTCAGTTCTGCTGGGATGTGACGTCGTGTCGCTGGATTAGTGCTCCCTTGCTTGGAGGAAATGTAGTGCCCTTAACGTGACAGGTCCAAGGGCTTCCTCAATCCGTACAGACGAAAATATGTTCCTTCGAAAGTCGGAAAATACTGAACCAGCAACCCAGCGGCACACCGCAGGAAGTATCGTTCGTCAGTAATACCGCAGTGGAAGCATTATCTCGCATGGTCAAATTGGCTCTCCCTACCGCCCCCCCTCCAAAAAAAATCTGACTGTACGAAACTAAACTGTACGGAGTTGGGGTGTCCTCCGATGGCGTTACGTTTACACCATTTTTCGTGAAAATTTATGTTTGTTAAAAGTTACATGACACACACACACACTGCAATCTTATCAACCCACAATTTTCGTGTGTGGCCTGACGTTTTGTTGTGTGTTCAGATACAGGGATATCAAAAGCACCGACAGCAGTATAACGTAGCTTTAGGGAAATTATATTGAAACTGAGTGTCAGGTTCAGTCGTGTAGACTTTCAAATCACAGAAGATACAGTCAGCTGTACATGGTGCCCTATTATACGGCAAAGTAAAACGGTCAACAAAACAATGTTCATAGTTTGCAGTCATTATAATGCATGTAATTTGATGTGAACGCACATCTGATTTTTATGACAGTGTCCGATACTGCCACTGTGTAACTTGCGTATATGCTGTTATGGTAACCCTACAGGCCACCATCAACACCAGCACCACCAGCACTGCAAATAATAATATTTCTATTGTTACTAATACTGTTACTGATACTATTCTACTATACCTAGTACTACGATTACTACTACTAATAATTTTACCAATAATAATAATAATAATAGGCATAACTTGGGGGGGGGGGCAAATGGCCCTCCAATATTTTTGTACCTAAAGATAGATTTTTGCTACTGATCTGAAGAAGGGCAAACAGAAAAGTAGAAATATTTTCTAGAGGTATATTTGGGTGGTAAAAATACAGAAAAAATTAAAAAATCTGCATTCAGACGAATCTTCCCCCTCTTTCTAACTTGCCTCATATGTAAATTAATTTTCCTAATACCCATGGCCTATTCCCCCCTCCCCTCCATATTATTAGCAGAGTTACGCCTATATGATGATGATGATTATAATAATGACTCAACGAAATTTCAGTAGATTTACATATTAATGGTAAACATTCGAACACACGATGTAAATCGGAGAACGCACAGCAAACTGGAGAAATTCAAATGCGTAAGCACCTTTCAGACAGAAATATTATGCTGTGACAAAATATATTTTCGAATGGTTACCTCTGAAAGTCCGGTGTTGTCAGAGTACGGTGCTCGATGCCGGTCAAACAGAGTCCCAGTTTCTGGTGAACACACAACCGCACGTGTTTGGAGCAAAACGTCTAGTAGACCACAGCGAAGGTACCTCTCAGGCACAGACGGATTTATGTGATTGGTAGCTAGAATAAATGGAAAGACTTATGGTTTCGCCATTTGTCGAAACTGCGAATTGCAGGAGGCGACAATACAAGCGCCACTTAAATAAATGCTAACAAAAGTAACATTTACATAGAAACAGGCAAATACGTTTGTCATATAGGGCAAAGTTGTACATGCAATGAATTGGCGAAAATAGGTAATTTATGTAGCAAACAGAAGCACACAAATTGAAGATCTAGGGACGCAAGATCCACCGAAAATTAACTACATTACGAGTAGCCACGGAGAGAACAAGAAATGTAATATAAACGAGCAGATACACCACAATATATCATTAATCGTTTGAAGACTAATAAAAAGGTAGTGTTCCCGTTACAGGCCCGGTGTGGCCCAGAGGGTGGGTAGAGGTATAGCTCTACTCTTCCATGACCGCGGCACTACAAGGGGGTGAGTGGTCAGCAGCACGCCCCTGCCGCTTTTTACCCCCGGGAAAGACCCGGTACCCATTTCACAGGAGGCTGGGTGGACCCCAGGACCGGTCTGGACGGGCGAAAAATCTCGTCCCCACCGGACCGTCCAGCCCGTAGTCAGTAGCTATACCAACTGAGCTACCCGGCTCACATTTGAAGACTAATATTAATGTATGTTATATAAAAAGATTTAGTTAGTACTTCCCCGATCGGTGAATAATGTATAACGAAATAACAGCTGTTCATTTTAATAATCATACGAACATACAAATATACTGTGTGGACAAAGAGAGCAGTTTTTAGATGCGTTCGCATAGTCGCGACTGACGGACGACTTCATATTGCCTGTCAGTCTCCCTGTCCTTCCATCTATGTGTATCATTGCGGCTCAAACTGGACGAACTGCGGTAAAATGTGTTATTAGGGGCTATAAAAGCCTATTGAAAAAATTCATATTTGTCTATAATCGGGTAAAAGTATCGGTGACTTCACGCGAGGCATGTTTCTGTGTTGCTGGCAATATTACATCGCCATAAGAGCTCTCTCTTCAACTAGAATGGTATCAGGCTGTTAGTCCCTTCGTCCGTCTGTCTGTTCGCAAGTATCAGCGCGGCTCCCACTGGACGGATTTAAGCGAAATTTGATGTTGAGGGCTTACATGAAAATATGTCGAAAAATCCCAAATTTGGTTAAAATCTGGCATAAATATCGGGAACTTTACATGAAGACCTAAGTACCTTTTCTTTTTGTCGACGATATTAAATGAAACTCCATCAGGCTGTTTGGATAGTCGAGGAGGTATAAACGTTACGCGAACGCACCACATTGTTACGTTATAAATACATTGTCTGCCTTGTTAGTGTTAAACCTGGTGGTACATATAATAATCGCTAGGTCAGGTAGCTCGGTTGCTATAGTAATTGGCCTGTCACCTAGAAAGCCGAAAAACCGGATTCTGTTCTCGGCACAGTAAAGAGTCTTTTCTTCTCTCCAAAGTATCCATACTGGCTCTGGGACAAACCAAACCTCCTTTTCAGTGGGTAACAGGTCCCCCCCCCCCGCAGTATATAGCATCCGGCTTATGAATCTGATCATTCACCTCCATCTAGTGACGAAGTTAAGAATGAGTGGAGTTATACCTCAATTGCTCCATACGTCCTCATGTCATGGTGTTAATTAAGTACATGAAAAGTTTTAAATTTATAAAAAATATAAGGACGGAATAGCAATCAACTTTTTATTTCGTTCTGAAATTGCTCAGTTTTACCAGTGGACGTATATGGAACCAAGCTCCAGAGATTCGTGATGTAGGGTGTGTTCTGTTTACATAGAGCAAGGTTCGTTAGGCGTGCCGTAACAGTGCTTGCCATGCACACATAAGGGGGAGTGGATGTAAACCTCCATTCCCCGCGCATTCGTATCCCTGCCCTAGATGGATTGAGTGGTCAGCTTCACGCCCCGGTCGCATTGCCTCCCTGTAGGCCTACTCACTGAATATGTGGAGGGGAGGCGCTACACTATAAAGTTTTTATTTACCACAAAACGTTCTGCAAACTAACATAGAATATTTCATGGGAACAGACAAATCAGATACATCACTACTATTTTCAAAAGACCCATAACCTAATCCAAATAAATCCAATCCAGACTCACACGTGCTGTTCCTACTGCATTCATTTTAATATCACCCTCTTATTCACGCCTTGTTCTCCCACGTAGTCCCTCATCTCTTCATGTCGTCCGATAAAATTCTCCAGCAAATCCTCTTGATACAACACATTCAATTAGCATGGCCACACACTGTGCCCTTCCAGTTCCCAATGCCACATCACTTACTACCGCTTTGAAGCTTGTTCCAAAAGTCAGTCCAAAGCCGATACCTTTCGTAATATGTAGCTGGCGTCTGAAGCCTGTGTGTCGTACCACCAAAATATAAATTCTCACATGTTGCGAATTTTGTTACAACGTTACGTGTTTCGACTACGCTGATTTTGTGTGAATTCTGTGATGTCACGGTAGGCCCGAATACAACACACACACACACATCAGTATCCCAGTGTTTACTTCAAAGCAAAAATTTATAACACGCTGATTATTTTATGGGGTAGATGTGACAAACCCCCGCCCCAATCTCCAAGTCAGGTTAGCACCCCTTGTCGGCTGTCCGATATGATTATTCATTACATCTGTAGTTACCCTCCATATCTGGAGGCGATCTGCAATATCAGAGCCTCATGACATTGCATGACGCACTGACAGTCTGGGGTGTGACGGAGATGGTTCGAACACAGAAGTTCAAAACGAATGAAGCGTTCTGGGAGTTCATCCGTCTTGGCCAGACGCTATAATCAAACGCGGCACACAGCCAAGAAATTATAACTGCCCTTTTCATTCTTGGAAGAGAGAAGGAAAAACCACGAAATCGATAACTGAACGTGCGAACAGATAAAGTTTAAATCTCGAAAGTCTCAATGAAAGTATTTTGCACCATATGATCCCCAATTTCCCAAAAACCATTGCTTTTTTGGGGGGTGGGGGGGTGGGAGGGGGTCTAAGGCTTCGCACTTTGTCCTGGTAAGAGCAACATGCAGAGGAAGAAAGTATGCAGCTCTCGTGAAATATTAAGAGGGGAAAACTGAAGTACTTGGAAACAAACTTTTCCCCCAGTACCAGCTTGTCCATTAAAAATCTCGCGTGGACTTGCCTGGAATCGAACCCAGGCCTCCGCGATAAGAGGCAAATTAGACTGAATTGTATTAAAGATTTACTTCGCACCGCACAGTAAACACTCTCCGCCTCGGTTATTAAAAAAACAGTAAGTTAAAGATGTACAGGGAAACGACTGCTGTTTGTTCTGAGATCCATATAAAACGCATAAATTCACGGTGTGGACAACGCAGAATTTTTTAATGTTAAACCTGGTGATAGGCACAGTAGCACGAGGTTTTAAAGGGTTAAAATCTGGCAGCACACTGTTTGTGGCAAGCGACCCTTTCAGAACATGGAAACAATTTGCACACATGTACTAAATGAGAGGATTTACATAATCTCCGGGAGGTGTCGTTGAAAATGATTCTGATTGAAGAAAACAGGGGTGTTGGACAGCCCTATCCAAGACATGCCTCAAGGGCGATTCAACTTTGAAGTGCCGGCAGCAGATTGGACCTCTCGCATCTTAATAGGCCTGGTCTATCAACCACCTCTCGCATTTCATTCCGTCCCAGCATTGCTTTACATCTTCAGACCACTCGATCGAGAAAGAAGTACAGGCCTATGGTTTTAGCTGCCTTATTGTTACTTGAAGACGCTAGACTGTTTTGTAATGTAATGTAATGTTACAAGGGACGTTAGGAACATTTTCGACTTGCAGACTTCATCAGGAAGAACCTCGTCGCTACCGCAAGAAGTCACATTTCGTCACGGGAATGTATGTCATCCTCTGCAACTGATCAAAAGTTACGTATTTATCGGTGCTGGTAACGTACCAGCACTGTTAGGTTTTAAATCATGTCTCTACGTACCACGCCACAAAGGCGTATAGGAGTGGCGGTAAGGATTCCATTCCTGTCTAGGCACAGAGCAAACGTCATGCTCCGGCAGTTTTATCGCAGAGAAATGAGTATCCGGTACGAGGCACTGATGTGGTGGTAACTACCGAAGTCCATGTAGCAGTGCCCTTGTTGAGAAGCTGATAGTCGTTCAGCTTAGTCAGACTTTCTCGCCTTTTAGCGACCTGAAAGTTTCATTATCAAGTTAACACTATTGCACAACTGAACTCTATCCTAAGCTAAATGAATCCAGCCCACATTCTCCCATCATATCGTTATCCGTCTGTCTGCATCTAGTTTTCTTTTTCGTCCAGGTTTTCTGTGCTACCAATACACAACGTAACTCTGTTTACTGATACCCTGAAGACAGTGGCAGCAGGTCCTTCTGAAACTCTGGTAGCCATTTACAAGACTACACAGAGTCACAACCCAGACGACTGCAATATGAAATATCAGCAACATGAAAACCTCAAATCCCATATAACAAAATTAATATCTTCTACTGCAGGCAGCGTTTCATTCTTTACCCTCACCAACGCAGCTAGCCTCTAGCAAAACTTAAACTGGATGCCATTTAATTCCTTGTTTTTTTTTTGTATGAATATTCTGTATGATTATAAGTAATTGCTGCCAGGCAGCTAATAGTTTTTGCTTAAGGAACCAGCAGAAAGAGAGTAGGATGAATGTAGCATAGCAATGCAGTTTGTGTCACGAATGAAATTTGAAACAAGGTCATAAATACAGCTACAAGATCATTTCACACTTCTCAAGCCATCAGACCCTCCTATTTCATTCAGTTATTGGAAGATGCTTGGGCACGTTGTGAGGTCCAGTTAATGTCATATATTTTTATGACACAAAAGTAGAGTTATTAATTAAAGGAGGCAACTTATAGCACTTATTTGCAACCACTCCTTGTTGTTTGCTATCAGATATTGGCAAACCCATCAGGTTTACATCAGATGGCCCCAAAGAAACAGCAGTATTTTCAGCCTGTTTTTAATTCATCCAATAAAGTAACTGATTTTATTACTTCCTTAAGATAAAGTTTTCTACTTCCATTCCTGAAAAACTCGTACCTAAAGCGTCCCCACCACATAAAAACATGATATAAAGGGTAATGCACATCACACTGTGTTACAGCATGGCAACACTGCACTGCATGAGGCAAGTTGGAAAGGCTACAGTCGCAGTGTGGCAGCCTTAGGAAAGGCAAGGGCCAATCTGCACCTTAAAAACTGCGGTGGATTTGCAGCTCTACATCTCTGCTGTCAAAACGGCCACAATCAGAGCTGCAGAGAACTGCTACTGGCAGGATGCAACCCTGACCTGCAGAACAACGTAAGCCACAAAAGCCTTATCTATCAATTAATGCAACATTAACAGGCATACACCAGTACAACAAAAGACATGGAATTCTAGTGCCCATTTCAATATTACTCTCCCTTCCACTAATCAAGTGGTCTCTTCCCTTCAGATTTTCCAGTAAAAAATTTGTACACATTTCTCATCTCCCCTGTGTATGCATGTCCTGTCTTTCTCATACTGCTTGATCTGACCACACAAACTGATAAAGTTGTTCCTGTGCATGCCACAAAGGCACAAGGGGAAGTGGAACTGTGACTCCATGCATTCCTAATGTCATAAAAACATGGCGATAAATGCAAACTTAACGTCCTGGCTACAGTACCACCAGTACCCACTGAAAAGGATTCTGGTTGGGCTCCATAACCAATCCAGCTCCTGTGGAAAAGGCTGAAGTCTCTTGCAATTGGCAGGAATTGCACCCCAACTCCTTGGTTGCACAGCCTGTAGCCTATGCATTATACCAACTGAGCTACCCTGGCTCCTAATAATGTTAGAGGATAAGTATATTTTATGGAAACCTGTAGTACCAAATTTGTTGTGTATTTCATACACATTTAGTTTATGAAATGCTTCAAAATGTTGTGCCCTTTGCAAAGCCGTTTGTCTGAACCACAATGAATTGGCTCCACCATGCAGTCTTAACAAAAATCTACCAGTACTTCAAATTACTTATGTCCTTCAAATTCCCATGACATTAACAGACAACATTTTGTATTGTGTTGCTGCATCCTAAAATGAAATCATGTTGATTAAATGGACTGTGGAAAATGAATAAAGTTAAATAGTTAATTTAAAAATATCAGCACTTTGAGACATATTATGCTGGTATGAATATGTACAAAAAATATCAGCACTTTGAGACATATTACGCCGGTATGAATATGCACAAAAAATAAATTGCCATTTAAAATACCAAAAAAGCAAAAATTATTAACTGAATTTTTATTTTCCAGTACGGTGACACACCACTGCACACAAGTGCAAGGTATGGCCATGCAGGTGTCACACGCATCCTGATCAGCGCACAGTGTCGGGTGTCAGACCAAAACAAGGTATCTGAACTTAAGCAAAAATATGTGCATAGTTTCGTACGGAGTGGTAATGTTGAGATAATATAACTAACCAAAATTGAATTCAAAAAGATCTCTGATCTATTGCAATTAGTGACACATCAGCTGAACTTTACATAGCATGGAACATCATAAATAAACTCCACAATAAGAAATTTAATACAGAAACGATGACACTGTCAGGATAGCTTGTGTTATCAATATTTACTCTACAATAAAACAGGGAATCATTTTATTTTTTGGAGGGGGCAACTCACCTGACAGTAAAAATATACTCAATCTACAAAAGAAAATTGTTAGAATTATGGCTGGCACAAAACCTATAAATTCATGTAGAAAGTCTGTTTAAGAGATTGGAGATTTTACCTCTTTCATGCGAACATATTTTCATTAATAAACCTCACTGTACATAAAAATGAACAATTTCACAGTATTCAGCTGTACACAGTATTACCATATGGAGTAAGTACTATGTTCATACAGTGGATGCCAGACTTCCACTTTTTCATACGATTATAACTGCCATCAAAATATTCAGCAGTAGAACCTGATGGTAGATGTACAGCTATTAAGTGGCTATTGCAACTTATTCTACAGAATGGGGACACAGCACTACACATAGCTGCAGCAATGGGTAGGAGAAAGCTGACTAGGATACTCCTGGAAGCAGGATGTGACAAGAGTCTAAAGAATAAGGTAATTATACCTGTTATCCATGAGAACATGAGGCCAGCCACGTGACTGTTTGTGTACCAACAAGCTGACTGGTTAAAATCTCTTCTTACGAAATAACTAGAGTGAATGTCACTACAAGGGTTGTTATTACACAAGACACAATATCTCAGACAAATCACAGAGTATAAGGAATCTGGTTGCACATGAACATACCCTGACATATTAATGAATGTCTCGGAATGATTATGGCTTATTCCTCTGCTTTAGGCATTCACAATAAAAGATTAAAGTAATTTTTCTCCTCCCATGTACCAATTTACTAGCGATACCCAACAGCACAGAAAAAGTGTATGTATATGCATTAAATTTTTGAGAATATGAGATATCCAGCAACCAAAATTTATTATTTGATACAGATTGCATTTTGAAACGTAACATAGAGCTGTACTCAAGCTTTTGTGTGGTTCCATCACTTTAGTGGGAAGAAAGTAGCAAATGCCTTGGATCAGGCAGCTATTACTGTCATCCTAAATTTGACACATGAAAGTTTTCTGTTTACCAAATTTGATATTTTCTGGTGCATAATGTTCATACACTCAACACAAGAACGCATAAGCATCCACAAAACTTCATCAATGACTTATAACTGAATTCTAAAAAAATTCATAACATTTCTTGTTTCTCCTCAGCACCAATCTTAATGTCAGTGATTCAGTTAACTAGCATTACATGAAAAGCAAAAAACGAACAAGACCATTATCACATAACTTCGTCGGTGGTGTTTCCTTCAATTAATCTACTGAACCTCCTTTACAGCAAAATGAGACTGCACGGGACATAGCAACACGAAAAGATTTGAACGAAATCCTGGTCATTCTGAATAGCCCATCAGCAGCTCGATCGAAGAGCAAGTCAGGGAAGGCTGGGCGTGAAAAGGACCATAATGAGAAGAAAAGGGGCAAGAATGAGAGTGGAACAAGTAGCAAGGACAGCAGCAGTAGGCAGAAAGACAAGAAAAAGGTGGGTATAAGAACCATGATTGGATCAGTAGGTAGATGAAATTTAAATACCGTATCAACGACTTTGTTATTTATCTATAGTAGTTCCATACTTCAAAAAAGATTATTTTCCTGTCTTTAGCTCTGTTATTTACCCTACATTTACTGCTGAAAGCAGAACCCACTCACAGGACTTAAAAACCTGCTCATTCAATCTACATTACCATTCTGTGTGACATGTTCTTACATTCACCTCTTGTGCATGACTTCTCTGCTGACAGGTAGCCTGTCCATTATTTTGAGTATTTACAACACTCTTTATGTAATCACATTTGTAAAATGAATTAGCAATGAATCGACTTCACTATTACACACACTTCACAGAGCCAATTACGAAACTGTACTATTACAAACAAGTTTGGAGTATTTACAATAACTGTAAATATGTATGAATTCATGAAGCAGTTTTGTGGCTGCAAGCACAGACTACATTGATACACCAATTTCCTGGGACAGACAGCTTAAGGATTTTCATGGAGACGCTTCTAATTGTGCTCCAGTATCATGCAATGTTTCTGCTAAAATAACATGTAGTGACTGCCCTAGCTTCCTACTTAACATGAGACCTGCTACAACATTTTACACTTTGGAAGCCGTGTAGTTGACGTCTCCACCCCTCTTGGACGTGGCATCGCATCACTGCATAACTGGTGCCCAGTGTGCTGAGGCAATATGCTGGCCTTATTTTAATGGGTCATAATGTCCAAAATGTTTGGCCAAACTAGCCCATAACTTCTTGGTACAATGGGATAATCACATAACAGAAAAAGTTTGCTTCTTTTCTGGTCCATCTTATGTTGTGTCCACTACATGAATTGGATTGTGTCAAATTGAAACAACCAGATGACTACAAATTGTGGAATAAGCACTCGTGGCCTGCTTTAAAATACTAGCCAACAATATACCTGGAGACAAAGCTCATGCGAAACCTCCACCACAAAGGCCAGTTCCTGGGCAAGATTCAAATGAGGTGCCTCTCACAAACAAATCAGGACCAGTGGAAATACTACTGAAAATAACAGAGTTATGTTCATTTGCAGCACAAGAACATGCATAAGGTGCACTTTGAGAGGCCAACTGGCAAACAGTGGTCTCCATATGGATGCCACTACTATCCAGACCCTAAGGCATTCCCACAGCCAAATCTGGATTCACTGCCTCATGAACCTCTCAAGAAAGGGGAACAGTACTACCTGGACTTGGCTGGAAACATCTGTAAGGTATGCTGCATGTGTACATTTTCAAGTTACAGATATAAAAAGGTAAAGTTCACCTTACAACCTACCATGAGGGCAAAGAGGTACAGCTCTACGCTTTCTTTAACTTTGGCACTAGATAGGGTTGGGTGGTTAACACCATGCCCCGGCTGCTTAATTCCCAGGAATTACTCGGTACCCACTGCATAGGAAATGGTGTAGACCCCAGAGCCAGTCTGGTTGGGTGCTGAAGATCTCAACCCCACTGGGATTCAATCTCCGTACCACCCAGCCCGTAGCTAGTAGCAATACTGACCACACTATCCTAGACCCCAAGTTACAGACATGCCAAACTAACACCACCTTCATGCTGTATAGTGTTTTCTGGGTATATAAAAATGCAATCATTACTTTCAATATACTGCAGGAATTCTGTAGTTCTTCTGCATACATCTGAATTTCCCCTCTCCAGCATATTCAAATAGTGACACATACATGTAACAGAACAAATGCTCTGTACATCTTTTTAGAGTGTTTTGAAATGACCCACGACAATGTATTAAAATTCAGAATTCTAAAAGCTAATATGTTTCAGAGGCTTGTTCTTTTTCTGTGTTCAGGTGAAACACAGAACAGTAAAGAATGGCTTTATCAAACAAGGCCTACATAGTCTATATTGTACTTTAAGAAGAAGGACGTACAATTCTTCACCAGGAGCGCAAACAGCAAGCTACAAGGTGATGCATTTGCACCACCTTGGGACTTCGACTTTTATTAAATTATTAAAATCAAACAACAAAAAATATACAATATGAAAGCTAAATTTTGTACACCTCCTAAAATTTTAGCCTAAGAACTATGTTACTATCTTGTCCAGCGCTGATCATTAAAAAATTTGGTCTCTTTACATTTAGGTGATAGTTAGCCCAACCTTGCAAAAAATCCTACCATCACTCTTTGTCTTTAACAAGTTTTTGAAATGTGCATGTAGAAGTGCAGTAAACTGATCTGGACATATGGTGACTAAGCATGAAAATGCCCCCCCCCCCCCCAAAGGGAAGGGGGAGGAATGAATTATGCAGTTCTACATAAATTAATGTGTTACATCATCTATAATCTTTATATGATCCATGATCCATGCAAGAATCCAATACACACACACGCACTTATACATACATACACCATAATGGTACCAACAAATGCACACATGTAGGCCTATACCAAAATTAGTTTATACACACAACAGAATCCCACATGCTTCAGCCAACTATCCCTGATGATGGCCACATAGATGGCTGAAACATGTGGGATTCTGTTGTGTGCATAAACTAATTTTGGTACAGGACTACATGTGTGCACTTGTTGGTGCTATTACTGTATATATCTTCGACAGTCTTCTATACATCAAATGTGATGACAGTAACAGAACGGAGATTCTTCTGCTAGCTTACCAATGCTGTCTTTCAGAAATGCAATCGTATTGCAGTAGGGCCACATAAATTCTGACCAGTTGCAAGTACTTCTGTAAGCTACAACAAAGTAAACTCTAATCCAGCCATGAAGCAAAATATTTATTGAGATTCCTGACAGAATTTGCATCATGTGTTGAAATGTGGGGAAATTTTAATGTAATGTATACAGTCTGCACATTTGCTGTCCCAAGTAGCAGTTGAAATCTCTATGGCCCAACCTGAGAGAAGAACTGTTCCATCTGCATCATTCAACAATTTTCACGAGGCTCTTAACATCCCCACGGCAAAGCATGTAATATATTAAAATCTGAACTCACCTAATTCTCCTGCTCTTTCCTACTGACAAAGTCGGAAGTAAATTAACAGGCAACAGAGACATGTCATCCTTTTGAGATCCGAGTTCCCCACAATGGTAAACATTAAGTACCAGGTGCATCCAAAAAATAGGAAATGATCACAAACAGCACTCATGCAGGTGACATGTGCCCTTTCTTTGAAGATAAGTCACCTTCTGTGTGTGTCAAAGGGAACACGTGTACCATGCAGTGCAGCGCAGTGTCATAATTTTTTTCCCCATTTGCTGTAGTCGTTAATGATGAGCACAAAAATAAAAAATGCCAATACCTGTAAAATACAGTCAGTGATATGATTTTTAAATGCTAAAAATATTCATTCACTGGCCGATTGTTGAAATCTGTGGTGAAGTACAACAAATGAAGGTGATGTGTGCAAGACAATGAGTAAAGTGAGCACATTAACAATTCAAGTAGGAAATTTTCAAGCATCCCCCCATACAGTCCCAACCTTGCACCAAATGATTATCACTTGTTTGTTCACCCCACAAAATATTTGGCCATCCAGAGTCTGAGGAGTGACCAAGAGACAAAACACACTGTGCAGGACTGGAAGGCTGGGCAGCGATATTTTTTGACAAAGGCATACAAAAGTCAATTCCACAGTATGACAAGTGCCTTAATTTACATGGCAACTATGTGGAGTAGTAGTGTAATGTAGGCACTAACATGCTGCAAAAAATGTATTTTTTAAAATCCTTTAAGTGCTTTTTACACCCAACTGGTTCTTATGTTTTGGATGCACCACATATGTGACTAACATCCCACTTTCTTTCCAGAGCACCGAGAACTTAAAGTATGATGCATACGTTAATAAACGTAACCACATGTTTCAGAAGAAAATTACTGTTGAAATTTCATGGACCTCATAAAAAAAAAAATTTCACCACCAAAACATATACAACTCATTGTTTCAGGGTCCTGTTGGAGTAGGCTACACGTGTTACTGTGCCCCCTTCTTCCGCCATATGGAAGCCCGACTGGACAAAGACAAACAGGAGCTGAAGGAACATATTGACCAAGCTCACCAAAGACTAGATCAGAAGGTATCAAATCTGGAACGTCGCACACAGGGTCAGCTATCAGAACTGACTCGATGTGTTGTTGCAGAACGTGCACTGTGTGACCAACGCCACTTACATTTGGCACAATGGATAACAAGAGGTGCAGTAGGACGTAGCTCTGAGCGAGTACGTGGAACAGAGCCTCCAGATTCAATGGAACCTTCACCAGTACGAGCCCGGAGTGTGGAACACTTATTGGATCATCAAACAGAATGGCGAGATCAGCAAGACACGTCTGGTGAAAATGCTTCTGGTGTTAAAAAGGGCCTACGAAATGGACACGATCACCGCAGTTTGGAGATGCTAGCTGAAGATGATGGCATTGCAAGTTGGAGAAGACACTACCGAAATTCTTCTCATGAGATATCTTGCAGGGAACAAAATGAACAGGCAAATCAAAGTGGAAAAACACATGAAGCCACTAAACCTATGGGTCAGACACTTCACACTTATGCTCATGAGCTAGCTCACAGGTTAAAACAAGGCCTTCAGAAAAGTCACAAGCTCCCTAAACCTAAACAAGACCATAATAAAAGTTTTGAGACCCTGTTAGATAACGATATAGTCTCCTGGAGAGGTCAACCTCATCGCAGGTCAGCAAATGAATTACCAGCACCTTGTACAAATTCTGACAGTACAAACAATCCAGAGAATCCCAGTATCCGTGACAAGCATAACCGTAGCTTTGACACACTTTTAGATCACAGATCATGGAGAGACCAATCTCACTATAGATCTGTTAATGAGTTACCTACATCCCACCACCAAAGATCTCAAGAAAGTATCAACAGACAAGGATTGTGCCACTTACAGGGTCGTAACCAAAGTTCTGATGTACATGTGAAAGAAGGAATCACATCACGGACAGATAAAGCACAGCAAAGAAATGCTGAAACACATACGGCTAAGAGGGAAGACAGTGCCATTAGCCAAACCACATCCTCTTGGAAAGAGAAGCTGCAACAAGAGAGCAAAGAAACTGAAGAACAAAGGCCCAATGATACACAGGCAGAAAATAAATCACCTGACTGGGCAGGACAGCCAATTCGAAGATCAGTTCATGAGATGGTTGCACGATTTCAAAGTGCTCAGCAGACTAGCCAAACAGTCCCAAATTGGAAAATCCAGAATAAAACAAAATCTGCTGTTACTGAGGTTCCCAAGTTTCCTGACATGAAACACAATGAGCCACAGGACCTACCAAGGTTTGAGGAAAGAAGAGACAATGCCTGGCAGAACCAGAACCTTTGCAGAGGAAACCCTATATGGCAAGTGGATGGACTAGTGGTATGTGGTGCCAGTCATTACCGTTGCAATGATGATGATGGCAGTTCAGAATCAAGTGAAGGAGAAGATGGTGATGCTACAACCATACTAAGAATCCCAGAAACAGGAAATCCTGACTATGAGAACGTGGTGGCACCATGTCCATGGCAAGCTGAAGAGAGTCGTCTGATGTCAGGTCTCCCATACCGCAGCCGCAGCGCTGTATACAGCCCAACTCATGAGTCAGCTGACTTACACAATGATTCTGGCTACAGCACCAAACTATATGGAAGCTCAAAGGGGCCTTCACCATCTCTATCAGGTATAAACATAGGCCACTTCATAATTAGGCTAGAGGGAAGTTACAAAAATATTTTTCTCTTCACCACTTCACACTGACTCAAAACATAAAGTTCATGGCACAGTGTTCTTAATATTTCACATATACTGTCTCCTGTATCAAACATATGCAGATTGAATTTGCTCCAAAAATGCACGTTTTAGCTAATTTTTTATGTTCCACTTTCACCTTTACTCAAAATGAAATAAATCTCTCAGCACCTGATAATGTTTAGCAAGCGAATAAATTAAGAACTTAGTAGACAAAATGCTACATTTATGAACACAACTCACTTCTTTAACTTCATACAAATGCTTTGCTAATGTTATGAATCACATGTTTTTACTGTGCTTGTACCACACACGCAGCCAGACACATCACATGGTTTGTAAGTTTTTGAGCCAAACGATGTGTACTTCTTGAGAATACAATATTTGAAAACTATTCCTCCTTTGAACAGTCCTATTATTCTGTGTACAGCCAGATGTTAAGGCAGGCATCACTCAGTATGTCCAAAATATGTCTTATTTTCCACAGTATGTCACAGTTAGCATCAGTAGCACTGCTGGGGGGGGAATGAAAGAACCCAACATGTCTCATTATTTGCATTAGAAAACATTAACAGACATATCGGTCACCAATCAATAATCTTGCGGGCTGTCGCATTTGAATAATAAACAACATAAAAAGAAAAGTTTAGGTTTGGTGACATCAGGTACTGCAGTGGGTCCACTGTCTAACATATCCAAGCACTGCAGAGAGCATCAATTGGTTTCCGCCACCAGCACAGTAATCATAGCTTGCAAAATATAACACAAAAGCATTCATAGGGAGTGCCACATTTCGTCGTTGCACCATTTATTTACCGAATTGATGGAGAGTGCTGTGTGTCTCATCCACCCATAATTTGACACACATGGAAGGTCAGCTACCTTAACAACAGTTGAAGTTGCATCTATATTGTGGACTTGGACACATCTATTTGTCTGCCCATTGGACAACCAATACTGAACAGCCCAATGGTGGGGGGGAATTGAAGGTTGATATGTCATGCCCTATTTCTCTCCATTAGTAACCAATTCCCAGTCTTCCTCACTTGTCTCTGATTCAATGACACATATTAGTCAAATCATTGTCTTGTGTACTTCATTTCAGATGAAGTGATGTCCTGTGCACACTTTTGTATCTGCAACTGAAATGGCCTGGGCCATAACCTCTGAACATAGCTTGTGTAAGGCACAACAAAAAATAACACACACTGTTATTATTCTTGCAACAGCAGGCAGTCTTGTACTGAAACAAGAATCTGTTGTTAAGGGACATATGTACAGAGGAAGTAGCATTCATAATTATAACAGAATTTTGGGAACTGTTATGAATAACTGCTGTTAAATGTTTGTGGCACTGTTAAGCTACATATAATAGAAGGTTCTAGAAGTGAAATGGGCTACAGTTATTTAACAGTAAAGAAACACACATCAAAACAGATATTTCAAAACAATTTATAACAGCAAATGGATTCAGCCTTACTCAGTAGATATCTGGACCATATAGCTCCAAATTTTGTTCTCTAACATGGCTCTTTGGACTTTACAGAGCCATGTTAAAAACAAAGGATAGGAATCTTAGTAATTGACCAACTTAATGCACAAATTCTTGTTTTATAATAAGTTTATTATATTCCTCTACATGTTTCGAGCACTATGTGCTCATCATCAGGATGTCAAAATTGTATTATACAGCATCTGGTATCATCACACTCTGTAGGTGGCCGTCCGGTGCTCCTGCACAGTGTGTGATGATACCAGATGCCATATAATACAATTTTGACCTCCTGATGATAAGCACATAGTGCTTGAAACATGTAGAGGAATAAAATAAACTTATTATAAAGTAATTTGTGCACTAAGTTGGTTAATTACTAAGATTATACCAAGATGCATGGTCAGCAAAACATCCAAAAAAAAGGGTGGGAAGGGGGAGACAGGAAGTAAAGCTGCCCTGTACAATAATAATTAAATGTGTGAACATGTACAACTCTCATACAGACAGCTGGAGTGGGCACATGAACCTGAATGCAAGTGTTTGTAGGCAGTAGTGTTTGCAAAAAGAATACAGTACCCAATCAAATAAAGATTTGTCAGAACAAGTTGATTGAATTGGACTGGTTAGGTTAACAAAATGGATAGTAAAAGAAAAGTAATTCAAGTATTTAACAATAATCCTCAAGGAAGTCAACTAAGAGGACGATCCAAAATCAAAAGGTGGAATGGTGTAAAAACAGAAATTAATAAATGCAAAATTACAAATTGGAAAGAGATGTCAAAAAACAGAGTGAAGGTCCACATTGGGCTGTAGTGCCATTGAATAATAATAATAATAATAATAATAATAATAATAATAATAATAATAACAACAACAACACAACAACAACAACAACAACAACAACAATAATAATAATATACCAGGAAAACACTCGATAGATTCACTACAAAATACAGCTATACTTGGAACATCACACATAATACGGAAAGTACTGCAATGTGAAGCTTGAAGCCTGAGCGGTGGGGATCACCGCTGGTT
>Ga0131853_10006140_pt1 | contig 21696 bp, 8 predicted proteins | sample TergutLab28metaG_FD_92764 | JGI IMG/M metagenome (GOLD analysis project Ga0131853, IMG submission 92764) | Labiotermes labralis P1 segment gut microbial communities from Petit-Saut dam, French Guiana - Lab288 P1 (version 2) (version 2) | ecosystem: Host-associated > Arthropoda: Insects >... | reverse complement strand
TTAAAACACTCCGACATGTTTCGATCTTGTCAGATCATCATCAGGGAGCTTAGTTCCTTGCTAAAGTTATATTATAGTATTCACAATTCAATTGGTATTTGCAAACGAGGTGTTGTGGCAGCTGCCACAACACCTCGTTTTTTAAACTGTTTTAAAAGTGTTTTATTTTAAATTATATGTGCATTCGTTGGTTGATAAATTTTAGTGATTTGCTATGGTGTGTAAAAGTTTCGTATTATTATGACAGGAAATACTGAAATTTTACATTTTTTTTCAGTGCCCTTAAAATACACCGGCAGTGGGGATTTTAAAGTTTAAATTCTGGCCTGAAGGAAAGTGTTAAATTCAGCCTAAAATTCCTCGTGAAAAACTCTAATAAAAATTTTTGTCGAAAATTGCATTATTAGTTCCACAAAAGAAAAGAATGGGTTGATAATATCTTTCTTCCTATTGCTCATTCATTTTAAATGTTATTAGAAGTGCCTTGTATTTGAGGGGAAAGTGATTGCAAGAACTGGCTAAAAACCCAATACTATAAGAGAATAATGTGAACGAAGCAAATGAAGGCGAATGAACAAGATGGAAAGAAATTAAAGAAAATATGCATTACATACTAAGATGACTGTAGAAATAAGAGGAAGATTTTTTCGAAGTAAGTTAAACGTGATGCATTCACACAAAGGATTTTTTTTGTCTGTACAAGGAATAGAGAAAATAAACGAAGGCAAGTCATTGCAGAAGAAGGCACAAAACAAAAACTGAATTTTTACAGGAGATAAAAAGTAATTGAAGGAAAGAAACTAAAATGTGTCAGAGAATCAGGATAGGGGAGGGAAATCCAATCACTCATCCGGTAAGATGACAGAAATGTCGCATGCCCGCTCGAAACGCCTCATAAACCCACCAAAATAAGATCCCTTCCCCTTCACTCCTACTCGTCTCACTTAGGACTTCAGCTCCTCGACGCTAGACGTCGATTTTCCAGAAGACACTGCTGAAACGCTGATCAATATTGCTCCCGCGGTAGCGATTAGAAACAGGATAATCCGTTTTACACATTAAATGAATATATTGTCCTTCTAAATAAGTAATGGAAGCCACCGAATTTCCAAGTTATTCTTGTCGTGTCGTACAATCCTTTCATTCCTGATTTTGCCTTTCCTTTGAGTCAAGATTTAGGTCATGGGTCCGGAGGACGTGAGCAATTGACCGGACGATAACAAGTAATTGAGATCACTTGTCGAGAAATCGAAACAAGGAGGCTGATGTCATCCTCTGTGTCAACCCCACTTCCTTATTAATTCATGCGATATGCGGATTGAATTATGCTATTTGCTGCACACATTTGGACTGTATATCATCCTCGACCAATAGGAACAAAGTATTAGGGCATGAGACCCGTGCGTGATATTCTTAGGAACGTTACATGAAAAGACGTCCGAATTTTGCTAATCGGAGGAGTCGGTTGTTACCACTGATCCAGACCAAGCTGTCGTATTCACGATGAAGATATTGATTTTCGGAATTTTGTTCTGTGAGTACCGCCTCGCTCGCTCTACACTGATCTGAACTGCTAGTAATTGTCATACTGTAAATTATCACTGTAGGGAAAGAGCAAGGATTTTATTTACCTTGTGCAGTGTGGTGAAATAACCAGTCAATTTATTTTCTTTAATTGCTTATTTTGTAAACTTAGTCTCCATACATAATTCACATGTAGCTGAAATAAGGGTCCTCAAAGGATTCCTCCCTGCTTCTCCAACGCAGTCTGGTCTGAACACAACACTCTATACATGTGACTAAGTTACCGTATATTCTCGAATGTAATCCGCACCCGAATCTAATCCGCGCTAGTTTTTGCCGCTTTCTTAAACAAAAAAAAGTTAGTTCGCAGTTCTAATCCGCACCTCTCCTTCAAACGCCCCTTGCCTACAAGACAAACTGATTGAATAATATTGGATTTTACCAGTGCTTTAACCGTTATCCGACTAACGCGCCGTGTGTGAAGTGGCCATGTAACTGCCAGCAGTACAAACGCACCACAGCTGATGGTAGTGACTGGGTGACGGAAAACGAATCAGTTATGAGGGATGACAGCGAGTCTGATGAATAATAAATTATAAATATTAATGTATACACAGTTGAATTGAACTTAATTATCATTACAATACAGTATGTCGTAGTATGATGTTTTCTCAACAGATGTCGCTACTCGCATGTCTGTAAGATTATGTGATGTATGACGTATGATAGTGAAAGAGGATGGCCGGAGCACGGTTAACGTATGAGGAACGAAAGTCCCTTTTAAAGTGGTATATCAAGTTTGAAAATGTCGCTGAAATTCAACATCAGTGGAAGCGTGAGTTTCAAACACAGCCTCCAGCATGCTTGACAATTGCACGGCTTTGTGACAAGTTTGATAAACATGGCACCATTTGTGATGTTCAAAGGGCAGATCCGGAAGACCTCTTATAGCCACAAGTCCAGCTTCTTCGGCTATGGTTTTGGAAACGTTTAGAACGTCGCCACGGAAGTCTGCTGCACAATGTGCACGGGAGACAGGGGTTAGCAGTACAAGTGTACGACGCATTCTGAAAGCTTTTAAGTGGAAAGTGTACAACCCCAGATTATTGCACGCAATAAATAACGACGACCCGGATCGCCGAATGCAGTTTTGTGAGTGTTTTCAGCAAATGGTAAATGAGGATGAAGAGTTTGTGACGAAGGTCGTGTGGTCTGATGAGGCCCAATTCAAGCTTAATGGAACAGTGAATCGTCATAATTGTGTTTACTGGGCACCAGAAAATTTAGACGTTCATATTGGCAATGCGGTCAACCTACCGGGGGTGAATGTCTGGTGTGGACTGTAGGCTAGAGGTTTAATAGGACCCTTCTTCTTTGAGGGTACTGTTACTGGTTAAGCGTATCTGGAAATGCTACACTCACCCATTTTACCGGCTGTACGTGCACTTTATGAAAACAGTGAGGTCTTCTACCAACAAGACGGGGCACCCCCACACTACCACCGAGACGTGTGGGCTTAACTGGATGAGAATCTGCAAGGACACTGGATAGGACGAAGAGGTACATATGAATTCCCACCACGTTCACCAGATTTAACACCTTTGGACTTTTACCTTTGGGGGACCTTGAAGGATGTCGTGTATCGCAAGAAACCGGCTACGCTGTGGGGCTTTCGTGCAGAAATTAGAGGGGCATGTGCAGCAATCCCCACAAACACTTTGACCGAGGTTGCTCAATCAACTGCTCGCCATTGTAATAGGTGTCTAGCCGCTAACGGCAACCACTTTGAGCACTTCCATTAAATGTACATGTAACTTGTATTGTGCTCTATTGCAACGTGTATTCAACTTGTGATGTATAATTCAAGTTAGTACTAACATACAACATAGAGTTTTCTTTCGTTAAAGTGTGTATACATTTTTTTGGCGGACACTGTATAATATTATAAATAATAAATAAAATAATAAATTATTGTATTGTTCTTACGGCACGTACAGCGGCTCTATCATTTTTCCAAAATCCAGCTCACGACCGCGAATCTAATCCGCATCTGATTTTTTAACCCTCTGAAACTGTAAAAAGGGTTCGTATTAGATTCGAGAATATACGGTATTTTTGTTGATATGACTCATATGTTTTTAACACAATATACGGAGGCTAAAATCGTGAGATAAAATCAGCTGTGTCCGACAGACAGAACTACTCGCAACTTCTGGGGCTGAAGACGGAGACAGACACAGTTCCTGAAATATAATCCTTTTATTTATCATGTACGTTTGCTATTTTCATTAATAATAGGACACCAGACGGTAAAAAGACTCCACGAAATAAGAATATTCAGAGTGACAAGCTATACCATAACATCATACAAAAATTCCTCTGTAGTCATCGTACAAGCACCAGCAAAAATGTAGGTAGTTCCAAGCTGCCCCTAACACACTGTTGTCGTGAAATCGTTGCGCGTACTGCACCATCATCAGCCAATAATGGCACGTTTCTCAACACTCCGCTTTTAAATACATTTACACTTTAATTTCTGCTTTTGGAATAAAAAATAAGAATACGTGAAAGAAATAGTGTAAAGTTACATCTTGTAATTTTACCTCCATCATTAACAATTTTGGAAATGTCAAAAAGAGCAGGCAATTCTGATTCCAACTACAAATATCAGCGTCCAATCACTCGACTGTAGTCACTATCGCGCAAATTTATTCCACGCTTTGGTTACGTCCAATGAAATTAAGAAAATACATAAAAATGAAATTATATTAACTTGTGTAAATGATCGTATGTCTCGCAGTCATTAACAGTTTTCCAGCAATCAATCAGACAACAAGTACAAGCATTAGGCAGGTTAAGATTTTGCGGATATTAACTCTTGTATTATGGGTACGAAGAAATACACGGCAACGTAAGTAGGAAATGGCGAAGGTCATATTTCTTTATTTCATTTCATAAATTGATGTCGGAAGGGTATGTACTTATGCTAATTTACTGCGTAAATACGTTGTAGGGGTATGAGTTCATATTTGTGCAGTAAGAATACACAAACAATGTATCTTATTGACCTATATCGATTTGTTTGATGATCTTCACTCTCTTCAAAATGAGGCTCTTGTCAATTTGCCTATAATTACGTTTACAGTTTACGTTCTGTCAGTACAATTATGACCGTTAATTTCAAATTAGTGATTAAATTTCATATAGTAATCAGCCTGTTTTTAATAATACCTCATTACTCTACCCACTCCTTTGCCAGCTCTGTCATAAAGTCTTAGTATTTCACAGTTCTAATCAGCAAAGCTGTCAATTTATGAAATAAAAAATCGTGTTGATAATACTTGTATGTGAATGACATAAAAGTCTGAAAAATGATGAGATAATATTAAAAGGGAAAAACGGAAGTACCCAGAGAAAACCCTGTCCCAGTGCCATCATGCCTATCCACCATAAATCCAAAATTTGTTTACTGTAATATTACCCTAACTTCGACAGTGAGGCCCCGGGATCTAATATCGTGAGACATGGCATGATCCCTTTCATTGAGTAAGAGACTGAAAGGGTCTTGATTTCTGTCAGCATTATTTACTCCTTAACTGCAATAATTTAGAGATTATTGAATGCGTTTGAGTGTCTTATGGTACCAAAAGTATCACATAGTACCTGGAAATGTTGTGATAGGGAAGCTCCCTCTGGATTAGGGATATGAGAAACACAAACCAGTGTATTCAGTCTGTAGCTGCATTGTTGGAGGTTTCTCTCGCCATTACAGTATAATCCCACTGTGTGCTCGCACACTGGTTACTCAGCTGTTTCAATAACACAAATGCCTGCTCGACTGATGTGTGAGAGCGCAGGCTAAATAATTCCTTCGTGAGCAGTCGTCGCTCTTCCTGGAACGCATAATACACTGGCCACTTTGACATTCAGAGGAACGTGCCTCGTGATATATTCTTATAATAAAAACAATAAGATGCACTAATTTCTCAAATTTATTTTAGAAACACAACTCTACATTTTTCGGACAGCTCCTCTGTCCATCATCAGGAGTCCAGTACTGTACACACAGCAATAGGTATAGGTCATACAGCTGACTGCTTGTTAACAAGCAGTCAGCATAACCTCTATGACATATACCTATTGCTGTGTGTACAGTACTGGACTCCTGATGATGGACAGAGGAACTGTCCGAAAAATGTAGAGTTCTGTTCCTAAAATAAATTTGAGGAATTAGTGCATATGGTTGGTTTTATTATAAGAATACACTGGTCACTATCGGCAGGTTCCCGAAGAGAGTTTAAAGGATCCACGTCCAGAGATGCAGTTTAATATCCTCCTTCCATTCACGCACACAGCTCGTAATTGGAATCCTCTTTTCAGGTTTTGAGTAAAAATTTTTAACTCATCATCCCCAACTTTATCATTAATCATTCAATGGTTATTTTTAATATTTTAATTATCTCCAACAAATGGTTCTGCATTGTGGTGATGGCTCAATAGCACAAATGTCAAAAAAAACATAAATACATAAAAGCAATAGAAGTATATAAAACTACAAAAGAGAAGGACATATACGAAAACAGGGAAATAAAGTAAGTTCTGTCTCTTCAGACTCATTTAATTCCATAATTTTAATGATATTATTGCGTTTATGCCTGATTACTTAGCAAGCACAAATACTTTAAATTAAAATACAACATTAATACACTACCAGAAAGTATTAAAAAGTAGTAAACATTGCTAGATAATGATGAAAATAATTTTTATTTATTTAGCAGGTTTACAATATTTCCACACCTTCCTGCGCCCATTTAACAATTATAATCTCTTCTTCCTCCAGTTACTTCTGTCATTCCAGTTTTCTTCCATTAATCCCTTTTCTCCCATCAGTCCTCTAATCCATTCCGCCCAGGCAAATAATAATAATTATTATTATTACCATTATTTAGACCTTATTTCTTTGCTGAATTAAAAAAACAATGGTAATTAGGGTATCTTGACACAACCAGCATGTAGGCTACGACAGCCTTGTCGATATAGTGACTAAAATCGGAACAACCGTGGAAATGTGCTGCGATATCCAGCGTAACCAAGAGACTTTCTCGTCTCCAAAGCATCCAGATCGATATTGAATCCGCCTAGCTGAGTTTCTTACGAGAAAATATTTTATTTCCCCGACGGCGCATAGACCTTAGCCTGATGATAATCACTCCATCCAATACCGGGGTTACGAATGAGTGGAGCTACATTATTATTCCTCCATCTGCCTTAATGACGTGCAAAGTGATAAATTTATGGTATGGTCAAGTAACGAGAATTTTTAAATATTCCTATATCGTCATATTCCCAAATTGCAGAAAGCTATGATTAATCGATAACACAGACTCTCGTGCAAATTTCAGAATATACAAACACCTAGTCACGGCAAGGTAGTGGTTGGTTCTACAACAAAAAGTTTTACCTTTACTTAACAGAACTTGCGGAAGTACGGAGGGAAAGGAAATGGAAGGGAGGAAAAAAAGAGAGAAAAGTTACGAAAACGTTTTTCTCCTCTTTTTCGGCTGTTTCGCAATTCAATAGTGTACGTGCTTCGGTAAGTGAATTGCCGTTAAAGAAGGGGCGGTAGAATAGAAAGACAAGCAAGAAAGAGAACAGGAGGGCCTTGAGTGAGACCCACAGGGAGTTTCGCTCTTTCAGAATTTCACGAGTCGAACTTTGACTCGCGCGCACAATAAACTTTTACCATGCTTCTGGAATAAAGTATGCCCTCTCTTACATGTGCCATAGATAAACCACAACTACTACATTCCGCTGTTTCCCTCTCCTCCCCTCAAATGGTGTTTCATGTCTTGTCGAGGGGAAGAAAAATTTATATCACGGGAATTACAAGAAAAAGTTTTTTTCTTTTTCAGCTTTCTCCATAAAAACCGTTGGTGTGTTAGGAGGGTAGACTTCAGATGTCTGAACCTGTTAATTCACGTTCTCGAGTTAGAAATTTAGCAGTGAGGTTTTGAGACTTTATTGTTAACACCGTATGGCGGATTTTGTTGTGACTAGCTCACCCTTGAAATTTTTGTTGTGACTAGCTCACCCTTAAAATTTTTTCCTTTAAATCTAAAACAGAGAAAAGAAGTGGGAACTTCTAGAATCAACCAAGATATTGCAATATTCAGCTCCCAAAAGGAACATGTTAGCTAAAGTAATTGTATTTTGTCTCACATTCTGCATTACAATACTACGTTTTCTAGCGATTACATGAAAGTACATTATTTTGTGAAAGAAGATTTTTTGAACGAAGAAGTCTTGTGTGAACGTTCACCATTGATACAATAACATAAACAGCCAACTAGATGCAACAATAATAATTTTATTAATATAAGGGTATATATATATATAGCCTATAAGTAAGTTCTACCTTTGCACTTCACACAAGTATGGAAAAAGAAACATGCAGGATTTACCAATCTTAATCGTGGAACCAGTTGGACTGTGTGGTCAGTTTCACGTATCGGCTACTTTACCTTCTGGACAAGAGCCAATGGTACCAGTGAATGGAGTGCTGGGTGGGACCCACAACCGTTCTTGGCGCTTCGGTTATAGACAGGCTTTTTTTTCTTGGGCAAATAAGGCCACGAATACTCGGACGTGCAACGCATCACCTATTAACTATACTGATCATTGCCTCCTTGCGTGCATACACATACATAAACAGAGCGCCTATTTTAATAATCAGCTTACATTACGACAAGTAAAGCCAGTAAGTGGATATGTAACTAATTCGTGTATAATAATATAAACAGCCAACTAGATGCAACAGTAATCATTTTATTAATAATTTCAATCAGCTCAACATGTTTCGGACGATAATTTCGCCCATCCTTAGTAGCACTAGACTGTGTTTACAGCTTGTGGTTTAAAGCACCGACGATGCTGCCTGCTGGTGACAAGGATAAGGTGGAACTGGTTAACCAGTGACAAGGATGATGTGCAAATGGTTAACCAGTGACAAGGATGAGGTGCAACTGGTTAACCAGTGACAAGGATGAGGTAGAACTGGTTAACCAGTGACAAGGATGAGGTGGAACTGGTTAACCAGTAAAAAGGATGAGGTGGAACCTCATCCTTGTCACCAGCAGGCAGTATCGTCGGTGCTTTATGCCACAAGCTGTAAACACAGTCTAGTGCTACTAAGGATGGGAGAAATTATCTTCCGAAACATGCTGAGCTGATTGAAATTATTAATAAAATGATTATTGTTGCATCTAGTTGGCTGCTTATATTATTGAATTAGTGATGCACGGTCACACAAACATCAAATTTAATTCGAGTACATCCGTCTCAAAGGCAGCTAGTTTTAACGTCGTAGTTCTACCTGTCCTGTTCTGTAACGAAACAGCCTATTGAACACAACTGTACAGTTTGTACTAAGTATCAGCATACAGGTTGTCATGTTTGATATGTTCCATGTTCGGAGCTTTAATTAGGTGTATAATATTTTTAAACGAACAAAAAATATACTTTTTGTGTATTAGATTGTTATGTTTTCTCTTATTAAATGCACTTGGATTTATAACTGTAATTTTATTACTTAGTAATTACCAACATCTTTCGTCCACTCGTGTGGCCATCTTCAGGATGATGAGAGAAAGATACAATTATAATGTCTGTAAATCTCTCCCATTCAAGTATCATATAATTTAAACAGTGAAGTATCGATGAGTATAAAATATTAGAAGTTGAAAGGTTGTTACATGCAGCATAATTCTGTGGAGTTACGGAAATATAACATGTGGTGAATTAAGATCCTGTACTGAAACTGATATCTATATTTTAAAAAATCTATGTTTTTGTATTGTTAGATATTGACAAAGTAGAAAGATTGAGAAAGGTGAATAAGCAGCTGATGAGTTTCTTACGTGTTTAACTTTATCTTTTATGTTGTATGGGATTACGAGCTTCTGGACAGTTTGAAAATTTTTTGAAGGAATTTCCAAAATGAAACTTTATTTCCGTATGTTAAATGGTTGACTGGATAAAATATTGTATATCTGGATAGTTGGATGGTAAACTGGGCGGACAAATCGTTGTACGAATGAATGAAGACAAACTGGATGACCTGTTCACACGTGATGTTTTACTCACACGTTATTGATTTATAATTACTGCGAGAGGGAATTGAAAATAATCTCAAAACAATAAACTTTATATACACTTCTTAAAGAATTAATATTCTATAATCCGAAGCTAAGTTTAGGCCTGAATATTTTCAAGAAAACGAAAGAGATAAAATATAAGAGACCACGTTTGATACCAGACTTTAAAATGAATGACTTTAACAGGATCAAGAAAAAGACAGAAACAAAAACACGTCCTGAGTGTAAAAAATTCTGGTTTTAAATTTTCTATTAAATATATTCAAACTTTTTCATTAACTTTACCTGTAAGCTTCAGCAAAGGTCAATAAACTTCTGATTTCTATTACATAACGTGACGTGTGTTTCAATATTATCGTGCCCAGAATCCTACAGTCTGCCCAAACGCTTCTTCCCCACCTACTGCAAAATAATTTGTGCTAAAAAAATAAAATTCATGAAAATATAGCCCTAACAATTTTGCTTTAAGAATATCCGTTTAAAGTTTTCTAATTCTCATAAGTACGAGTAAGAGTTTTTTATTCTTAATATTTTTAAGAGTGCACTTTTGATTCTAAGGGTTTTCTATTTAACTTGCTTCATTCTGTCGCTTCAAAACGTGACAAAGTTAACAGCACATTGTTAAATTCCAACTAACATTTCAGCCAAACACTCCCTGCCCATTTTTCGCAACTTTTGTGCCAGAACAATAGGGAATCAATGAAGTTCTGAATGCAACCTTCGACTGTTACAGTTCTATTGGAAATCAAGTGCAACCTTTGTTTTAATAACCTGAAGAGTAACGATCATGCTCTGAATTTCAGTTCACTATTGCGGCTGAGATCTGCACTCTTCTGGGATATTACGCAGCATATAGTGGTAATTCCTTACCGACGTTTCGAGAAAACCCATCGGTCCCATCTTCAAGAAATTCCTTGACTTCTAAAGATGGGGCCGATAGTTTATACTGAAACGTCGGTACGGAATTATTCATATACTTTGCGCAATATTTCGCAAGACAGCAAATCTCATCTACATTGCGGCGGAAGCCTGAAATCACGTATCATTGCATTTCATTACTGCAGTTCTCATTCCTATTGTGTTTGGCAACACAGTTTCGAATAACAACAAATAAGCTTTCATGTGTTTCCAGAAACATAACAAGCACCAATCGAGCAAGTTCTTTACAAAATTGAAATCAACAAGACCAACTTTAATAAGAATACAGACCTGGTGGTATTATGTACAAAGGTGTATACTTATATAATAACATGATATTTTATTGCTAAACAAATAAGAGTCTAAATAAATATATAATATAGCTCTTAAACGTATGCCTGGTCTGCAGTTAAGTTACATTATAAATTGTTAAAATAGGCTCTTTCTGGCTTCCATGTTATGTCACTTTACTTTCTTTCCCTAAAATGTTATTTCAAGCTGAGCTCTGCTCCGTCGTTCATCTGGCAAACAGAGAGGCCCTCTACGCTTCAAAGTGAACACTTAGTAGGTGGATTTGTTCTACGTAATTGCCTATTAAGCTGGAATTACAGTAATGGGTGCACACACACAAACACAATGCATCAAATCAGAGATCTGTAACTCTCAAGACGCTTGGCTTTAATTTATCACATATACTGGAAATGTCAAAATCTCCGGTGTTATTAATGAAATCGATACACCAGGAGATTTAATGTCTTCATATCAAACAAGTCGCAATTTCTTAAAAGGTTTCAGATGATTTCCGTGGAGACAAAAATAAGTGGGGAAGATGTGCGATGCACTAGCAACAGGCACGGTCTACCAACCACTTGTCAACAAAGTTAGGGTACATGAACAATCCCTAGGAAAGGCTCAATTCCTTCTTACGCTCACGTCTAACTCGGTTGGTCTCTGCAGTACTAACCCCAACCGCCCAGACAATTTCAACCAACTCACGTCAAATTCTTCTTATTGCTGTCTGAGTTAAAGGAGTGACTAAGGTATAGTTCTAGCACTGATTTATATGAAACCTATACTTCAGTTTCTACAAGCCTTCTATAATGTTGCAGACTGGAGTATACTGTCTGTATCTGAGCGCCTGCAGTATAAAAATACAAATTAACCTACATTTCCTTCAAACCTTACAAAATCTGACGCCACACATATTGGGCAGCCGTGCTGCTGCTGCCTATCCTAGAATACCGAGGCTCATATTCTAATCCAGGTATTATAATAAATCAGAAAACAACCGCTTCTTTCCACATCCTCTCCAATTCAGTATTCACTGAACACACAATCATTCATTTATCTATAAGATAAACAAACTTGTCAACATTAATTAAATCAAGAAGAATAAGAAATTTCTAATTAAGTATGAGAAAACAGGTTTATTATTGAACAGATGGTCGATTGTTTTTTGTCCATTAACTTTCTTGTTCACTGAGGAAAAGGCCTAGACATTACCCCAAAATATGTCAATGTTAGTTCTTTTCAAATTTTTCCAATTCATTGCTCACTGTAATCGCTCCAGTCCGTGATATATGACCCACATAAACAATAAAGTGTATTTATAAAACCCAATAAAATTTTCTTGTGTGTAAACGACAGAACAATCTATGTGAATTCCTATTCAATTATAAACGCTTTCAGTAAGACAGTTGGTAACAGCTTTATATTATTCTGTCCAGAGGCTTAAGCTAGAATCAGGTGATGTTATTCAATCGGTATATATTCTTGACTTGCATTCTGGATGTACCCGTAGTAGATTTTGTAATGAAAAGAAACTAATTTAAATTTCTTTGTGGTTCGTCACACCGTGATGAAAGGTGGTGTCCTTCCGTTTACAAACTGTAATTCGTGTACACAATTTGTCATAGTTCACAAAGTTTCTCCAAATAATTTAGGCTGATTAAAACAAATATTTGCATTTTTCGAAATGCATATTGGAAAGGAGGAAGGAAGCACGCGCAAATTTTCTCAGAACGGAAAACTAATGTTTGAAAATTTTCGCACAACAACGTAAATTAGTTGAAGAATATGAGACCAACTTGATGTCATCACTAGTTATTAAGTTTTATTTCACTTCTTCTATACTGGACATGTTTCGGACATTAATACATCCATCATCAGGAGCCTGCGACTTTTCTGTTGTATCACCACATTGGTCGAGTGTTCTTGTTTCGATGTGTGTTGGAGTTTCAGTGTGGCTGGGTTGGGGTTGTATCCGTGTAGCAGGCTAAAGCCTGCTACACGGATACAAGAAGTTAAATAAAACTTAATAACTAGTGACACCAAGTTGGTATCTTATTCTTCAACTATCACAATGATGCGCGGTCCAATATTCATAAGATTAACGTAAATTAGAATTGTACATTTTAAGTACGGAATTTCAAATCAGATGCTATTTCTTTTGTTCTATGTTATTTTAATTTGAGGTGATAAAGAGCTCGTGATACATCTGTGTACACTGTTTCAGATTCTGAAAACACTCTTTTCCACATAAATGTGGTTAAAAGCGTTTGGATAAATTATATTTATTTTATTTACCTACACAAAAACAGTGCGTTTGATCATTCAGTTCTCAGGAAAAAATGCTAGTTATTTACATCTCTCATTTTTATTATTCATTCATTTTCACAAATGTCATAGACAACGTTAAATACAAGGCTGATACCAACAATAAAAATTACAAATAAGTCCTGTATGGAAAGATCTAAAAATCGTTTAAAATATTAGTTCTTTAAGCACAACCAGAATTTTAGAACTTAATATTTTTTCACTTTTTATTCAACGTGGATAAAGCAGTCTTTATTGAATAGACAAGAAGCAAGAGTTGCATCACTTCCCAAAGCCTTCCTAGAAGAGAACACTCTTCGATTTCTTAACACGATATTGCGGCTGTTGGAGTATAACCCTATGGCAGAAACACTTACGTGCTTCTGGATAACAATAGAGATACTCATGAGAGGATACAAGAAGGTTCCATTTACCATACTGCAAATCCTGCCCAGTCCGAGTGGCAGACGCTGTGTATCTGCCTACTTTGAAGCCTCCAACAAAGAAAATACTGGACTTTGTTCCCTGAGGTACAAGACATTGCTATATGTGTGGCCATATTCAAGGGCAGTTCCATTTACCAGAGCCTATATACTTAAGTGTATAGCAATGTAACGATACAGGGTGTATTATTCGAAAGCTAAAGGGATATTGTTTACAAAATAGAGTGAAATTCCGGAAAAACAAACAAAAAATTCTGTAAGATAAAACGTGGGCCTTCACTTGAATCAATCTGAAGATACTTGCCTCTAAGACCTATTAACAAATTCTGGTTCACAGAACTGCAAAGAAAATTACCTGTAAAGTATAAAAATGTTTGTTATGTAGTAATATTGCCAGACGTCACAATTAACGCCCACAAGGGCTTTGTCTGCTAATGTTCTACACAAATTCTTACTTTCCTGTTATGGACTCTGCAAACATTATGTGTCTGATTAACCTTTCGAAGAACTTTAATTTATACGAATACCTGTTCATAGTTCAGTCTATGGCTCGTCTCCATAGTTCTGAATGTTTTATCTGAAAGTTAATTTTATCTTTCGTTTAGAACAAAAGATGTTTAAAACAAATATACGACAAAAAATACGATAATTATTGTGTGTTCTCTAGTATGCGACATTCACAAAGCAAAATTCACTTTCGGACCCAACATAACTTTCGTAAAATGGGTACACGGCCTCTTTCCTGCGACCAAAGCGGCCGGGACGTGAGCTTAACCATCCACCCTCGTCCTGAACTGAGGTTAGACAAGAAGTACAGCCATATCTCTACTCCCCTTCTTGGCATACATGGCTTGTTCTAGGGTAAAACTTGCATTCACTTTACTTCAAAATCACCTGCATGCTAACTACTCTGTTGCTTTTTTACGTTTGCATTACGATGAATACATAATTTGTTATAATTATCATCCTTATCCTTCCTCGTTAAAGCTCCCATTTGCCCCGTGGATTTCCGAATTAACAAAACCATATGTGCCATTATCGTTGTATTTGCGAGTCGCAGTCCTTGTAGAGATACAGCTGCGAAGTGACGTATAAGCACTTCTCTCCAGTCAACTTCATCACCACCCACACGCTAGTGTTCTGCAAACAGTTGACACTTGAACGTGTTCCAAGCACTAGAGATTGCTTACAATGCAAATGTTTCGTCAAGCAGTGGCGGCTCTGCCTCATGTCAGAATCGACTGCACGATAATGCTGATATAACTAGGGCAGCAGCAGCAGCAGCACGAAGGTGAAGCATAACAAACTACTTCTAGAATTTTCACAAGTGTCTGCCCTGTCTGACCTAGGAAACATATCTACTGATGCCCCATGGAAAGCAATTTTCAAATAAATTATAGCGCTTCCACACAGGCGTCAATGATATGATAAGCAAATATCTCGGCATTATCTTGCATTACGCCAGTTCGATACTGTCTTTCGTCTATTTCATCTATATTAAATTAAAGAAAGAAGTATTACTACGCCAAAAATTTAATAAAAATATTTACAAAATATTTTCAAAATTCGAAACATAGGGGCTGCCAAGAGTTTTATGTGGGACACAAGGAGAGTTTCATTCAAGTATTTGGATATGTGCACAAGCTGCTACACGAGTAGCTTGGCTGGAGAGTTTGTGGGTCGGTGATGAAAGGAAGAATTGGCCGACATGAACAGTTGTAGAAGCACGGGTAAGAAAAGTCAGATGGGCAGTAAGCACTCAATAAAGCTTGTAAGGAATAAGCCGAGCGGCTTATGGACATGGTGTAAATGCCATCTACATCCTCCTCATACGATGTGACCTCTTTGAGGTAAAGATCATCAAAATTGGATAGACAAATGTTTCTTAGTGAGCGGATACTCGTCATTGAATTATAGGGAAATATGGCTAGATAAAATTTGCATGTTCATAGAGAAAATATTCGGAAAGTATTTCAAGGCACTACACTGGAATTAGCCTGGATATACCAGAGAAAATCAGGCAAAACATTTGTCGGCTATTCAGTGTCCGCGTCAAGATTCGAAGCATAAAATTCGCAAATAGTTTTCAGCAGCGTAAAGTCCTTCAGCCATAGTGTTTGGTAAAATCAAGTGTAACATTGTACATGAAGGGCATATGCAGACAAATACCGCTCAGTTTGACTGATGCAGCTACACTTTTCCATGTTAAATTAATACGAAGATTTTGCCTTTCCCCAAACAAGGAAAATAGACCCTGATATGCTTGTGTGTAAAAGAATTTTTGATTTAACACAAACTAAGATAGATCTTAGGATCAATTTTAATTTGTTCACGCTAGAGAGATGTATGGCTTCTTTGGTGTGATAGCTTACAAGCATTTTAATGCATATATATACGTAATGTAAAATATAAAATTCTAATACAGTTTAGATATTGTAAAATTCATATTTACTGAAAAGTATATTCAGTCGAATCCGGTTATAACGACATGGTCTATGCGACACCTTGCTTACAGCGTCAGATATTCCGTGGTACCTGTTAATTTCTCACTGCTAAAAATAACAACAAAAACTTCGGTTAGAACAACACTCGTTTGCAAAGACAAAAATATTCAGCTCTTTTCATGACTTTAGAATCGAGTTTAAATCTATTTCTAACTGAATCATGGACGTTTATACCTGATACGTGTAAAGCCTTGAAATTGATATCTCCAAATTATGTCACGAATATCGGCTGTGAGAAATTCATTAACTTTTTACACCCGTTCAAATTTGTTGTAAGAAGGGCGTTAATGTACGGATTTAAACAAGAAATCCTTGTGTGACATCTTGGTTTTATCACAGATAAACTATTCCAAGTAAACAAAGAAGTCTTACTTATTGGTAGATTTGTAACGTTCCTCGTCTCAAGTATAGGACTGCATATCAGTTGCAAAACCAAATATAAATTTGTAATTCGAAACAGGAGTGAGTTCTTCATCCGCGCGCGACTCTTACGGTCCTGAAAGAAAATCGATTACAGAAAAAATAAGGAAATATTTTATGAGAGAGGAAAGTTGTATAAAGAAAAAGTAATGAGCAGTGAAAGAAAACAACAAATAAAGAAAGTTTGGAGAAGCGGAAGAAAATAACAGAAAAGAAAAGTCAATGAGGACTAAGTTGTTTAGACGAAGAGCAGTATCTGTCTACAAGTGTAAGGGTTGGAAGCATGATTGGCAATGAAGGATGGAGAATAGGACCTTTACAGTTGTACAAGCACTCAAAGAAGTATTCTCTTATCCAACAGTAATAAATGAAAGAGATTTTTTTAAATTCTTCAAAGAAATATTTCCCGTCAGATTCTTAGTAAAGAAGAGAATATAGAGGAACGAGTAATAAAGAAGAGAAGAAGATTGCTAGGATATTTGACGACGCGTTATTCAATGCAGAAGCTGCATTGCAGAGATTAGAATCTTGGAAATTACCTTTTAAATAATAAGAGATTGAAAAAGAGAGATTACAATTTATATTTATGTGTGAACGAGAAATAAAGCCACTAAAACATCAGTGGATAGTACAAAATGTTTATCTAAACATACACCTTCTGAGAAAAAGCACCTTAACGCTTCGCTGTTGCGCACATTTGAAAAAGGATGAAGTTGGAAGTCCAGAGAAATAAATGTAAATTTGAAATTTGTCCTTCAAAATTAAGGGAACATTCAGAGTAGTTAATTGTCGAATCAGTTACGAATTCGGAATGTCTGAACGTCTTCTGAGAACGAACGAAATTGATGACATGTCATCTTTCTGTACATATAATATTCTAATTGTAAAAGAACGTCGAATTCATTGGACACATACAACTAATTTTATATAAGTATAATCCAGATATTTAATAAGGAAGTTTTTTTTTAATATTCCTGACGTTGTAAACCCGATCGACATTTTCACACCCTTCCCCATTTCAGTGTGCAAGACAGTCACGCGCTCTGTTCAGAACTCAGCTGTAACAATAAGGATCACGACGGCCTTTGCAGGAATAATCAAAATTGTAATTGGGTGGGGTGGAGAGAGAGAGATAGCGTACTGTCCAAAAATATTCATGAATACAGGGATGGAAATGAAGGAAATGTATTTTAAAAAACGGCCAGAAAGATTAAAGTCTTTTCATCAATTACAAGTATATGCCAAATATTCACTCATTGCAATGCATGATTGTTGAAACAGGATAGCCTTTGTCAGATATTTTCACAGTAACACTTCACCTGTCTACTTAATATCCTGCTTACACTTTTCAGTATACAGTAACCTGATGACATGTGAAGTTTCACGTCCGAACAAAGAGTGGTTAAAAATTAACTTACTCCGTTTAAAGAACCAGCAGGCCTATACTACGTTGCCGTATGCGTCTGTCTGTCTGTCTGTCTCAATATACATATACTTGCTAAGATACACACGTACCACCTACGCATTCATTTAGTACCATTTTTCGTGCTCAGCGAACATGGCAAAGATTAAAAACTCTTCTCTGATAAAAAAATATCAGAAGTTTCACAACATACCACTTCAGTTGGAGATTCTCTTGTGTTCAGTTTACAATCACAGACATCTTCCAAAGATCCATACCCTTTGTATCCTTCCATCTACAACATGATCTACGTAAGTACGTACAACAACAAGAATTTTAAATGGAAGATAAATTCATGACTAATTTTACCACTTTTGCCCATTGTGGTTTAAATTCGGATCGTAATGTGTAGGTAGGCGAAGAATGCATGTGGATTTCGGCGAGGAAACCTCTAAGGAGGCGTTTATTTTGAAAATAAACGAATATTGTAGCCACATATTATGAAGATGGAAGTAGGAGGAACTGGATTAGGATCGTGTCAGACAGTGTCTTGGCTCAGGTGGTCAGAAGCCGGCGTCTCCTTATGGACACCAGACGTCAAAAAATTGGTGGAAATAGTGACAATGGGTTAGGATTTTCTCAGACTGCGTCGCCTTTCGCTTATCAGTGCCTTTCCACTGGCGTGCCATGATAGTTTCTACATCACCGACCGTATATAGACGTAGCATTAAGAAGCATCTGTATATAGCACACATGAATATGATCGGGTCAAGCGGCATTTTCTAATTAGTGATCTTATAAACCCGTTTTCTGTTGTTTGTGTTCATTTAGAGATGGTTAACATTTGTGAAAGTAAACAAGTCTTCTTGGTATACTCAGGGCACTTTCATGAATTTGACAAAAATAATTGAGCACTGTTGTTATTTTTAATTTGAAAGTAGTGCCGTGCTGACTGGTGCTTGCTATTTTATAAATAAAATAAGGAAATTGGCATGTGTGTGGAATATAATTTTTAATTTCCTGCTATGGAATGCAAGAATGAAGGAAATCAAACTACATTGTCAAATCCATCACAGCCTGAGAAAAGCCAAAAAATGCGAAACAGTTTAGTGGGTTGTAGGAAATAATGAGGATTATGTGAACGAAAAATTGGGCAATGACACCATCGGGAATCGAACCCGCGACCTTCCGGCTTGTAGCACAGTGCTTCAACCCACTGCACTTCAGAGTACCCCACCATAGTTTCAGAACTAAACCAAATATTACGACATATTGATCACCTCTTACTTGAATTTAAAGCGCAAGTAAATTTACATGTATGTGTACTCACTGGCGAATACTTTTAATTGGATATTCCACACATAAAAAAATATATCAGTGACACAAGCCTCGTTTTGTTTACAGAATAACGAATTGTTTTTAGCCTTTTCACACCTTGAATAAAACTGATTCTACAGAAAGTCCAAACCTTAAGAAATATCTTGCACATTATTTCAGTCTTCCGTCGCAGTGTAAATGAGATATTTGCCCTTTTGGGTTTTACGCAGCGTAGATTGATGGTTTATTATTTACAGACATTTCGGGAACAACCTGTCATGTCTTCAAAGGTCATTCTTCTTGGACTGCTTGACCCTTGAAGATGGACCAATATGTTGTTCCGAAACGTCACTAAAAAATTACCAAGCTACGCTGCGTAAAATCCCAGAATAGTGAAGATATCTAACACCTTGTGCTTTTAAGATTCCTTTGATATCTATTTAGGAGTTCTGTCTTGTTTGTTACATCCCAATTATAATCCTGACATCAAGAAAATTATATTTCGCTGTGTATGTGGTACGACAGAAACTTCATCTTCCGTGATTAACATACATATTACGTGACTTTGTTACACGCTGTCATGTAACGTTCACTTATACAATATTCAATGGTAGATGCAGCAGGAAACGCAAAATAAAGTAGTCAACGGATATTCAAGAATTCAAGCCTTACACGTAACACAAAAGACAACGAAACATAATTCTTTATGCTAATACTCTAATTCCATGAACTTCTTTGACAAATCTCGTCCCACCTGCTGCGAAACAACTGCAGCAGGGACTGCATAATTCGACTAAGTTTTATCGTGCTGTTTATACAGTCAACTAATTCTATACGGGGATATTGTCTAATGAAACTATTATTAGTAAATCTGTGTGCATGTGTGTATGTATGTGTGTGTGTGTGTGTGTGTGTGTGTGTGTGTGTGTGATGTATATACGTTCCCAAATAGAAACTTCGAATAATATTAAAACTTCAGCATTTTTCAGACTAAGGAGGAAACGTGGATGCTCTTTTCCGAAATACCACTTTCTCTAGAAGTGTAAATAATACGGCCTTCTGGAACAGGAATAAAGATTAAGTACTTATTTATATTAACACAGGGAAATGCAGAAATTCAAGGATATTTTTGGGTAAACTCTACATCGATACAAGTTGAATGCATATCGTGACGGATATGATGAGTGTCACGTCATTCTGGATATATCGCTATGTTACAACTATTTTAAAGAATGGCAATACTACAGGTTTCCTAACAACTTGACCGAAAGTTCCGATCTCTTTGAGGTCAGAGGGAATAAAATTAGTATGGTTTACTGATATACCATGAGAAATGTACGAACCACAGAAAATTTACTGACGTGTGGGAAGTCTCAAAGGATGGTCTTCGAGTGTTCGTTATGTGCTATCTTATCGGTGATCGACTGTAACATATGTTAGAGTAAAGGAAGACATCTATCACTGCATATCTGACAACAGAGCGATCAACAATAATGAAATTCTATCCCTATAGACAATCATTTATAAAGAATGGCTCACGAAGTCTTTGCAGTCCAATGGACAGTATGTTTTTTATAAGAATACAAAACGTTTTGACCACTGCACAACCTGTATCGAGAAGCAAGATTATTAATTAGAAAACAATATATAAAACATTCCAAAATTTTTAGTCATTTCTTCGAGGAGCGACCGGGAAATAAAATTGAGATAGCAAATTTAAATAAATAGTTTTCGGATTAGTAATAGTAACACTTGAAAGTCGAAAGCCTAAAGTTATTGAGTTCCTAGACAACATCATTTGAATGATAATCAAATTTTTCTTAGCAGATGGAAGCCCTGCACAAGATGAAAATATATTGACATTGTGAAAGCTTTTTAATTAATTGTGTAGGGCCAGAATGGCGCTCTAAAGAACTGCGCCTACTACAGATCCATTTTTCATCCAGCATTTGACGGGTAAATATGGATCATTCGTGCAGTAATACTAACATGACAAAGTCAAAGCACTCCAAGATAAAATTCTTCCCCTGCAATACTGATGAACAAAAATCATACATTGACTTCTCTCTAGTGAATCAAGGGCTCCTCAGTATGAAACTGATGACTAGGGACTTCAGGTATAACACCGTTAAATATGGGGTAAGTTTGACCAGACATCTCTTCAAACCTTTTACAATGAGACCGCAAAATTGGCTTCAGGAAAGCCAAAATCGAATAAAAATCAAATATTGGAGGCAGGTAGTTGAATAAAGAGAGACCAACTTGATGTCACTTGCTTTTATTTCATTATATAATGTTCAACATGTTTCGGGTGTTAATACATCCATCCTCAGGAGCTTGCGACTTATTTGTTGAGTTATTTCATGGGTTGTATTGCTCTGGTTCGATGTGTGTTGGTGTTACGTTGTGGTTTGGCTGGG
>Ga0131853_10006138_pt1 | contig 21700 bp, 16 predicted proteins | sample TergutLab28metaG_FD_92764 | JGI IMG/M metagenome (GOLD analysis project Ga0131853, IMG submission 92764) | Labiotermes labralis P1 segment gut microbial communities from Petit-Saut dam, French Guiana - Lab288 P1 (version 2) (version 2) | ecosystem: Host-associated > Arthropoda: Insects >... | reverse complement strand
GCGGACGCTTGTGAGTGCGGTAATGAACCTTCGGGTTCCGTGAAATGCGGGGAATTTCTTGACTAGCTGCAAACCAGTTAGCTTCTCAAGAAGGACTCTGCACCATGGAGTAAGTAAGCAGTATATACATATGTGTGTATTTATGTATGGATGGCTGCATCCTTACCTCCAGGTGATCGCGCGCTGCTGAGGCACATTGCTAACTTGACTGATCATTTTGATCAATGTCTGTTTCAGAAACGTCAGTTTCCTTATTTAATGTAACTTGCTTTGTCGTGTGGATCAATCACCGTTCCATACATTTCCTTGTCCTAATTTCAGGTAATGGACGTGTAGGCTGCTTCCACCATTTCAGCATCCAACCCGCAACGGATCATGAAAATGGTGTTGTCACAACGACAGCGGGAGGAGTTGTAAGTTGAACTCTGACATACATTAATCTTATTTTAACATTCATTTATGGCGCAGAGTATGGCGCTTTGTACTACGTTCCTAAGACATGATGCTTGTTTCGAACACAAACGACAGGAATTGTAAATTAACCTTTTGACGCTTAATGTCAACTATAGTGGTCGTACCGCACCACTAACCTCTAAAGTTGCATTTTATATATTCAACAAATATAGGTACAGAATATTTTAAACATAGTGTATACTCTCCGGTTTTTTCTCTTCAAGATGCATTTTGTTTCATAATTCTAAATTGTTTGTTTTCTGTATTATTCACATTTTATATACAGGGTGTGCTAAAATTAAAAAAATAATTCCGGCGCCAAAAGGTTAATAATTTTGCATGTGTATATCTATTTGAAATATTCGCTCTTCTGGGATGTTACGAAGTGTAGATTGGTAGAGTGGACTGCTTGACCCTTGAGGAAGGGGCCGTAGGGTGTCCCAAAACGTCGGTATCTATCATTCTATGCTGCATAACATCCCACGAAGATCTTAAAGCTCGGCGCAAGCCTGAATTCACGGTTAGCTTTTTTTCTTGCATAATTCTGGGTAGCATGCGTTTTCGCAACATGATAGTTGTCACATCATCATGTTTGAAGATCTTAGAATACAGAAAACTCATCCAGAACGTGTAGATGCGATCGGTCTCCAAATCCACAATACAGTATATTTATCTCAGTATTTAACCAACTTGATGCACAAAATTTTTATTTCACAGTAAGTTTATTTCATGCCTCTACATGTCTTGAGCACAGTGTCCTCATCATCAGGAGGTCAAAATTGTGTGATGATACCAGATGCTGTATAATACAATTTTGACCTCCTGACGATGAGCACATTGTGCTCGAAACATGTAGAGGCATGAAATTAACTTATTGTGAAATAAAAATTTTGTGCATTAAGCTGGTTAATTACTAAGATAAGCTACAATACAGTGTTAACGAAAAGCTGTTTACGTCACTGCTGTCATGTTTCTCTACATTCTACGTGTTCGGAAATAAAATTTACAAACGTTAGGTATTTCTCGAACGTCTGCTGCCAAACAAAGTTTCGATATCCCGCATTAAGTGATCCTGGAGTCGCTACTACCCGTTATGTCCGCATACGAAGTACGAAAGTGACGTATAATATTATGATATACTAGGTTTCATGAAATTCCATCCCTGGGCATAGACTCTTAAGGGAGAAACGCTGACAAGATAACAAGAGGCCTTTTCTTTGAAAAGTGAAAAAAATTCAACTAAGAAGCTCTTGAAGTCCTTGAAGAGAGACCCGTCAAAATAAGCAAGATGTCGAGAAATGTGAGAATGTTCCGCAGAAAACGGGGAGTGTATTAGCTGTAACACGAGGCATTGTTTGTTCTTCTCATGACGTCAGGTTTGTAGTTTGACATTCTGTATGTGCTGCATTTCCTAGGTTTTAGATGGAGCGTCATACCTGATGAGTCATATTTCGCTTCGTCATCGGCCTAGCCCATGTAGGAATGGCCCGTTTTGCTCCTTTTATTCGCAGCTTGCTTGAAACGTATGTGGAAATTGGATTTGTTGCACCTCTCACGGGTATGTTGTGCACCCAGCCTTGCTTGAATATACGACACGGCGTCATGTATCGTACGAACGGAACCCTCAGCCGCACCGCTGTGAAAACAGTAGAACTGTCTCCGTCACTTGTTCCGAGCGTCATATAGACCACGTAATATGTATTGTACAGCGGTTGAGTGTCAGTTGTGAGGCCTGTTTTTGGTGGCTGTGTAACGACGCGGGCATTTTCTCACGACGTTTCGTACTGCAGTATTTATGTGTAGCACGTAGGAAAAAAAAAGCGGCTGCCAATAGGGATTTCATAAACAAGCTATGAAACCGAGATAACTTTTGTCTTGGTCATACAACTTGTTTATTATTAAACAAATTCAGTTTGTTTACCATAAACTGTTATATATGTCGGCTTTTATACCAGAACTACCATCAGGCTAAACCACTGTAAAACTATTGCAAGGGGAAAACGTGTCATATTTCTTTTCCAGTGTGGGAGTCTTACGCCATTCAACATGTATTTGTAGGTAGTATTTGTTGTTAGCATTATGGTTATAGTGTGTATTGCGTTACGTTTTAAATTAGTTAAAGTGATGAAGATTTCGTGCCGGTCCCAGTGGCCGCGCGTAGATCTACGGCCGCTCGCCTGCTGAGATTGTGGGTTCGAATCCCACCGGGGGCATGGATGTCTGTCGTGAGTGTTGTGTGTTATCAGGTAGAGGTCTCTGCGACGCGTTGATCACGCGTCCAGAGGAGTCCTACCGACTGTGATGCGTCGTTGTGTGTGATTTAGAAACCTCAAGAATGAGGAGGCCATGGCCCGCGTTGGGCCGCAGGGCCACAATAAAAAAAAAAATATATGGAGTTCGTAATATGTACAGCGGACGTTTGAAATCTGAACCATATAATGCTTAGGGTGAACTGTCTGTCACAGCGTTGAAAATTGAGTGTTAATGGTTGATTTAGCAGCCCCGCACTTGGAATCGTGGGTTTCCTTCCACTGCAGTATTATCAAATAAATGTTACATGCCGATTAGAGGTGAAGTTTGTAGGTTTCTTTGCGTGGTAGCGCAGTTGGTTGAGGTACTGCGCTGCAAGTCGGAAAGTCGCTGGTTCATTTCCCGATGGTGTCATTGGAATTTTTCATTGACATAATCCTTCCGGCCGCATTGTGGTCCTGGGACCGACTCAGCCTCTTAACAGAATTGAGTATCAGGAATACTTCCCGGGACGTAAAGGCGGCCGTTGCGTAAGACTGACAACCGTACCACCTTCGTGTGTCGATTGTCTTGAAATCTGGGAGCCTCAACTTCCTGTAACCCTCAGGGCCTGTTAGGGATTGCTTTGCCTTTTAAATACACAAGGCGGAGAGTGGACACTTGAGGCACGCAATTTTAGTCCTACTTTGGCGAGCACGACTTGTGAAGGTGGTCTCTCCAGTACTTTCTATCTGCGAGTTGCGATTGAAAGAAAGGACATCAAGAGTGAAGCGAACGTGCTCTCCCCGGAACTAACAATGTGCATTGTTATCTGTGCGTCATCTTTCGTGTTTCAGATGAATGAGTTGTGTTTTATACCGTTAGTTAAAATGTCGTGCTGCGTCTAGTCCTTCACATTTATGTCACTCTTTGGAATTTAAACATCCAGTAGACAAAAATTAATGTGAAAAGACTGGATCTCTCTGCTAGATCTGTATACAAAGGGTGTTACACAACCTGTTCATGTATTCGTAGCCTTATGTACCCAGAATCCAGTGCGTATGCGCCGTATTGTCATCTGTTGCCTGTCCGGCTATATTCTATTTTTTCCAAATTATCTCATTAGCACAGCTTTCGAAAAAAAAGTTGATTGAACACAAAATGTGCTTTTCGAGTTTCTCTGCAACTTTTGTCTGAAACATTTTTCGTTTTAAGAATAACTGAGCGAGATATGATCAAAAATGAACTGTGGTCTTCATGTAAAGTACCCTTTATTCTTGTCAGATTTAAATGAAACTCGAATTTTCTCGACAGATTTTCGAAAAGTGCTCACATCGAATTTCATGAAAATCCGTCCAATGGGAGCCGAGTTGTTCCGTGCGGACTGGCGGATGGACAGACATAACGAAGCTAATAGTAGCTTTTAGCAATTTTGCGAACGCGCCTAAAAAAGTAACTCAGCCATGACTAGGTAGAGTGTCTTCTTCCATAAATATTTTGTTTTCTCTCGTAGTTTACTTGACGTGGCAGTAATTTCTAGTTTTATTTCAATCTACCCCTGTGCATTGTTTTATCGCTGGTATAAATATCAGCCTGTCTTACCGGTTGCGAAAAAGGTTCTTGTTAGCTTCATGCATCCACATGTAAGATCTCGAAAACTGCCGAGCAAATATTCCTGAAATTACTGATTGGGAAACTTAACAAGAATTCATCGATATGTTCAGTATTTGTAAAATTTATGCAAAAATAGCAGGAACTTTGCATGAACTGTGTGGGTGTCTGGACTCGTCTCCAGCGTAACCAGCGAAGTATGTGTCGGAACGGGAAACGTATCGAATGAAATTTGCAGAGAAAAGCAGTGTCTGATACGTTTTCCATCAGTCTTGCCGTCTTCGAGACGAACAAAAGCGAATGAATGCTGTACAATTATTACCATATGTCGGTATTACCTAAAGTCTTTGTGTATTGTTTGTTTTTTTCATAGCGCTGCTTTTCCTCCCCACAACAGCCGGCAGTTGTGCTGTTTTTCCGTGAGACTTTGCAGGGTATTAAGAACATAAAATCTTAACCACACGTGTTACACAGCCTATGCCATACACGGAAGACCCTGCCGTGTTCTGGGACTTGGGTGTTTGGAGACCCTTCGCAAATTAAAAATGAGCAGGATAGTGTGATGGTAATGTTGTAGACACTTATTCAGGAGGTAATCCTGTTCGTATTTGGGTCGGGACACTGGCTGTCCTGTTCCGTGATTTTTCTCACTGCATCCAGGCAAATTCCGGCATCGTGCCACATCATTTCCAGTTTCTCCCGCCGTGTAGTGAGTTAAAATAGACAAAGAGAGGTGCTTGTTTTTCGATGATCCGACCAGTATTATCATGTTGGGTTTCACTTGCTTCGATGTTTAAGGATTGCTGTTTTATTACTGAACTTAGTTGAAAGAGAAAGAATAAGCTTGCTGGAAAATTGTAGGACGTCTGCTGTATAAATGGGTTTTGTTTGGAGCAGGCTTAGCAGCAACAGACAGCGTTACTCTCTGTAATAGTGATGGTGTGTGACTCGGTTGTAGTTACGGATGATTTCTCTTATCCTTGTGGGGGGCGGGAGGGGGGAGTTATCAAGCAGGAGATCTGTTGGTGGTTGTGGTTTCTCAAGCCCGTACAATCCGGCTAGGAGAAAGGGTGTAATTACTGTAGAGCAAAACGAAACTTGCTGGCAGATTTTCCAGTTTCTCTGTGCGTGAGACAGGACCGTCTTGTCTGTTTAAACTACCCTCCTGATATGCGTGGCGTTTGAAGTTCTCATGGCGGTGACTTAAGATCATCCTAATTTTTGATAATTTGTGCAAACTGAGAAGCTCTTCTTTCCTGCTATTTTCTCCGTCCTCTTAACTGGGCATCAGTATCTCAAAGACAGTATCTTTCCCGTAGGGTCTGATTTCAAGTTTTGCTCCCGTGTATAGCAGGCAACGCTGCAGTTTCTGTGTGTTCTTATTTGATGTTTCATGTAGGAGACGGTCAGAAGAAATATTCTGAACCGAATGCTGTTAGGCATCCCGGAATTAAGTGCAGTGAACGCTCGGTTATCCGATCTATTGAGGGAGGGATGTTTGATAGGAAAAGCCGGTAATTCAGTTGTTCGCTTTCTATATCCTGTAGCTTAGGCCAACATGTGGGAAGTTAGGAGGCCAAATAACCGAACCTAGGCAATGTCTTAGCACAAAAATGGGTCTTAAAACATATTGTAAGTCTTAAGTATATGTGGGGAGGGTACGCTACGTTAACGAAGTTCGATCCGTGTCGCATAGGAGTAACCGTGCTTTGGCGAACTTTGTAAATGTTGTTCTCTAGGCTGCGTTATTGGCCTTCCACAAAGAGAGAGAGAGTATAATATGTTACCCAGATGATGAATTCAAATTCTTACACAGAGATGTATTTGATTGAACCTTTTTGTTTTCTCTCGGTGGATCGCAAGGGCTGATTGGTTGATGCTGGGGCCGGTTGATAGAGTTTCGGATAACCGAGGGTTTGCTGTATGTCGTTAACGTCATGAGTGAAATATTTATTTCTTACAGTCGTCGCTAGCTATTTGATTTTGGCCACATTATCGAACGGTCTTTACATTGTGATTTTTTACGCAATATGGCGACGATACATTAATAGTACATTTGGCTTTACGTTTATTTCTAGACTTTAACTATGTTACCCAGATCACTGTTCAAAATGAAATTAGTAAATTCATGTTCGTGAACTGGTCGCTGTACTTGTATCATAACCTTGTGGCTTCATCGCTTGTCTCTGATAACTTTTAATTCCGAGTTACAAGCACTCTTGACACTATAGCGAGAAAACTTATTTAGGTGTTATTAGTCATGTATATCTCAGGTCGGATCACATGGGTGTTACTGGGGCTCAGCTGCTGTGTGTTTTTTTGTGACTTGGATATGATAAGATTGCCCAGAGATATCAGCTATCAGTTTGTGTATTTGTGTTGCTGTTCTCGTGGTCATATTCGTACCCTACATTTGAACACGTCTCTGTATTCTGATACCTAAAAAAAATATCTGTATAATAAAACTGTTTCACACTTCGTGGTCGTGGATTTCTGATCCTAGGAAGGACAGTTTCGCTTGTGGGAATGAAAAATCTACTTGCAGTGTTCAGCGTGGTATAAAACCGCGCTCCAGAGCATTCATATGAGTGGCTTGCGTTCTTGAACTTGTTCTTTCAACTTTCCCATCATTCATAATACTTGTAGCGTTTTCATACAGGAGTATTAAACCTGCGTGGAATCATATGCAGGAAGGGCGATTACTGGCGAAACGGTACACGGAACCGATACCACAGGCCTGTTTTTCATATGCGTGTACGGAACGTAGACCGTTTACAGCGTATGATAATTACGAGAGACGGGATAACCGAAGTTCGTACATGCGGCAGACATGGCAGGTTGTCAGCAAGTTGACGAAGGAACTGAATATCGCGTCGTGAACGCGAATGGAGGTGGTGAGCTTCAGAATACAACGATCGGCCATGGGGGAAGGGGCCCCTATTTATTCTACGTAAATTATGCTAGCTGGACTGAAATCGGAACTTATTCGTTGGATTACGCAATACTTGACAATGCAAGTGGCAAGTTGGGCACGTTTCCGTCAGTCTGGCAAAATTACGTATGACTGCTGTAAATGTTTACTTGCAATGAGAGTCGGCGTGTTTAAATGCAATTATTCATTTCCTAGACTCGAACGTGCAGTTAATAGATGAACTTGTGTTACACCAACGGAATAATCGCGTGCTTACGACGTGTATGTGTCGAGTGAAATTGTAGTCATCACCACCATTATCATTATTTTCGACAGCAATGGTAGCACCAATCTCCAAATCGTAGTGGAGAGGTTCGGGAAATTGCCAATGTGGAGGCCGACTGTCATGACTGAGGTTTCATTTCGTTATCCTCAGTCCCTCTCAGAAAGAATGCAAAGGTTGTACCTTAAATAAGTGAATTGGTACGTCATTTGTCATATCTATCAAGTTCTTGCGGCCTTTTTTGGCCAGGTACTATACTCTCCCTTCTTTCACGTTTCGAGTGGAGTGCGCAGTTTATCATACAAGTTTTCTCGAGTGGCCGTTGTCGGTGTGCTCGAATCTTCACGTAGCAACAGAATGTCGTGGTGGTAACGTTCTGTACTACAGGTTCTGCCAAGTCGTGTTGAAACAGTTTCGTCGTGTCAGGTGAATGAAACCTGCCTGGAATGCTGCTGCAACGAGCAATGGAAACGGGCGCAGGGCAGTGAAAGTGTATCCTTCTGAAAGCATCCTCTGAGAACGATGTAACGGTCACAGGGAAGGAACAATACCCGTCAGAGGTCCATTGTTTTTATCAGCTCTTTTTCCTCTGTTTATGTCTTTAGATCTTTATGCTGGTAGTTGGTGGGTAATGCCAAAGAATTCTACCGGCTTATGAATGGACAAATATTTTTTACTGGCGAGCCCATTGGAGTTTTTCGAAGTGACTGTGGACTCCAGGGGCTCAAGGAAAAAACAATTGGCAGTTGCAAGTTCATGAAATAGTAATCGCATAGGTGGAACATGTTTAAAAATTGTACACGAAAGGAAAATAAAAATGTTTTAATAAATAATTGGAACACACAATCCTGAAGTCGGGCTTGTTCTCGTGGCTCTTCGACACACTTTAGACTGGGCCGAGAGAGTGTCTTCTTGCCCCTCAACTTTCTCCTCCCCAGCTGTGTGCATGCATACATATAGAAGTACGTAATAGCCAAACGTTCTTCTGTCTGTATGTCCGTCCATCTCACCCCCTTTTTCGAAAACGGATTCTGGTGGAAAAATTGTGGTACAAAAATGTGAAGAAATCGCTTTTCTGTGTCGCAAATTAGGTATATGGTGTCCAAAAAAAATTTCACGTCAAATATGTATAGAGTACCCTATTTCTGGCAGAAGGAGTTCGGTGAAAAATTGATATCGAGTTAGGTCTGATGCTTGAACTGATTGAGGTCTTTGTTCCGTAAATTGGTCAGTGTCGAAAATTGTGTGTCGAACATGTAACTACCCAACTTTCCGCAAGTATTTGTTGTGGCGTTACATAATAATCAATTGACGTAATTCTCATTCTCTTACGTCCCGTTGCAGCGGAGTTGCCGAGTCTTTCTTCTTAAGATTTACATGATTCACAATTTATGAGAATAAAAACTTGCAACCGTAGTATTTAATGCTGATGGATTGTTTTTGTGAATATGAAAATGCTATGTAGGTGGATTATGAACCTACAAATTGTGTACGAAATTTGTTTGTGAGTTAGCAGGTACAAAGTATTTTGACGGGATGACATTTTTAAGTTATGTAAGACCGATAAATTTAACGCTGACATAACGCAGGCATATGAATAATGTCTTCAAAGAAATATAATAACCGTAATATTGTACACTTTATCTGCTGCTGCGTAACACAGTACACGCTACACACGAAGTTAAATTTTACATCCGGTAACTCATTTTGTTACCTTACTGCTAGAATGTATTAATTATACTCCCTGAAGATGACACTCCAATGGTTGAAACATGTTGGAGTGAAGAATAATGTTAATAAAAGTGGTGTTTTAATAATATTTGAGTGCATTTGGCGGTATTTTTTTGATATAGTGCTACTGTACAGTTGTGAACAGTGACAAAAAGTGTGATCCCAGTGGATTCAATGGTAAGACTGACTCAGAAGAGACCAGCAAAGATCCGAACGCCCGTCGATGTAACGCTGTACATCCGTTTTCCCATCTCGTGTATTGCCCTTACCCAGAGTTTGATACCCATATAAAGGTGGTCACTGTATAAGATATAACTCCTCATCTGGCATTTTAAGTGGACCTTTGGGGCAAGGTCTGTCACGCTTGGAATTAAGACTGAATACCTGTCTGAGGGTTCCTTAATTGCTGGTGCCAGTGAACCATCACGGACAAAAAAGCTTCCTCAAATTACACGGTAGTACATTAAATTAATAAATAATGTGTATAGACCTGTCTGTGAAAACAGAACTCCCACGTCGCGTAAAATCTCTTGCTTTGCTTGTTATTAGCTTATTGAACGCTTTCCAGTGACTTAGAGTGCGTGGCATCGAATGATGGGATGATGAGTAAACAGTTCATTGCGGAAGATGTAGAAAAAAAGCTGCCATGGCCGAAGTTGTTCTAAGCTTCCCTTAGTGGGCGAGGCTGAGAAACTCTACAAGGAATGCCCGTACAGCCAATGTCTGGGAAAGGATTGATCCTGGGACCGCCAATATACTCGACCGTGACGTTCGATGTCAAAATGCCACATTTTGTTATCTCTTACAGTATTGTTTTATGTACTGTAGGAGAAAGTGAACATTAACGATGTCGTCTGAAATTTTTAGGCTTTGAATCTGATGTAACCGAAAGGTGAAGGCTTTACAAATGTAAATTCGTGTAGGTGTGTCAATATGAAATTTGGCTAGGCATTGGCCAGTTTTTACCAATATTTCCAGCGCCACAGAACTCGGGATGTCAATACCACTAACGTCCTTCAGACAGAGCACTGAGAGAGCTTTGTCAGCAGTTCCTTCCCCCTGATTCCCTGAGAATACGGTCGGTGATGGTTCGACATCTGTAACGTGTCTGCAAGACGTATTTTTCTTAAAGCTTCAAGTACGTGATGCAAGGAGTGCTGTACAATCATATTCGACGTACCCTCGTGTGCTGATTGCCCGTGAAGACCGAGACCCAGCGCCCCTTCGAATCGTCGGTAACTCTTCACCAGTCGACACGGCGCAGTGTCGCAGAAGACTTGAATCGTCATTATACTTTTTTGTGATTTTGCGTTCTGCTGGTCCCGTTTGTCTCTCCGGATATGAGGCTGTTATCACAGACTGGAAGTTATTTATGGTTTCTTTAACGAGATATTTAAGACGTGCGATATATGTCATCGAATGTAAGGAAATGAGTGAAGAGTGAATTAGAGAACTGCCTTGCTCTGATTTGAGATACCTTACCGACATTTGCCTGGAGAAGTTGCAGAAAACCACGAAAATGTTCAGTCAGGATGGCCCGTCTGCGAGCAGAGTTTAATCCAGGGAACCTTCAATTTCAAAGAAATGCTGTGCACTCGACGGTGACGTTCCATCGAAACGTGTTGTTGGAAGACTAATCGCACGATTGCACAGAGCCGAAATTGTTGATCTTGTTAAACATAGAAAAATGTTTCAAATAAAAATATATGACGTCTTGCTTCGGTAGAGGCAGTACCATCCCTTTCACAGCCGGTGCAGTCATAGTCCGTGCGTGTAGTCTGCTCTGTGCGTTATCTCGCTGCAACACCTGGGGGTAAAGGTAAAAGTAAAGTCCCTGTGCTGACTTCATTTACCGTGCCATGGTGGCGTATGTGTGAGTGGAGGCAAAGTTTCGCGGTTTTTGATGCAAGCGAGTGGTAGGCTTCACGTTCTCCTTCACTCCCGTGGAAACAGCCTCCTGTACTAATTGCATAGGAAGCCGGGCGTGCCCCAGAGTCGATCTGAAAGCTGTGGAGATGAAATGAGAAAGTACTTTTGCCTTGCCTGGGTATCGAACCTCGGTTCCTCGGTCCTCAGGCCTTTTAGCCTAGTCAGCGGTACCGACTTAACTGTCGAGTGCAGGCGTGCATTGAGCAATTGAGATATTTCTATTGGATGTTGTTTCGGTGTAGACCTTCAAGTATGTCGCTGTGTCTAGAAACGTATCCGTATGTAATTCTGCCATGACCGGGGTACTGCTGTTGGAGGTATGTCAGGTGCGATCTAACTTTAACACGTGTAATGTGTCTATTTCTCCTTCCGAACTTTTACCAATGGATAAATTACCTCCACGATAACTGGTGCTAACGGCGTTCCTGGCTGAGGTTTTTCATAGTTTTTCTTCCTTCAGTGAAATGCCGGGATATTACCGAGAATTCGGCCATTCCTTCCTTCCATATTCTTTCCGGTTCGCTTTTTATTAAATACCCTGTCTTTTGGACGCCATATAGTTTGAGCTGCTGACAGTCCCCTTAAATAAACCTTAAAATAAGATAACACTGCAGTCAGGATTCGAACCTGGCGCCTCCAGTGAGCATCTAATGTACTTAGTCGCTTGAGAAATGTTTAGGACGCTACATTTTTTTTTGTCTTTTATTGTCTTCCTCGAAAAAATTGCTTTAATGTTGCCTTCCATTATTCCATTGTAGGTTCGTTTTTTGATGTAGGCTTGCCATTTGACACACGACATCGATGGTTTTTAAAGAAAAATTGCTCATTTAGATCGAGCGTTATTATGAGAAAGGAATTCTTAAATGGGTCTCATAATTGCGCTCAATAATTAAAGTATGAAGGTTGTATGGTGTCATAGAAGAAAAGTCCGTAGAACATACACGATAACGTTTCGTCAGAGAGGGAGTGAACTGACTTTCCGAAGTGTGTTCCTTAGGTATCACGAGGGTGTGAGACTATTAGACAAACATACAGGGAAACGTAAATAGATTAAACATGTTTGAAAGAGGACAGAACATGTAGGAGACAGTTGGATTCAACACTTTCTTAAAACAGGGGATAAAATATTAACGCCGTAGAAGACAGAGGCATCAGGGGATATGAACAGATCAGTTGCAAAGCTTTAGAGCCGAAACGAGACCCACTGTTTGGTGCCACAGAACTAAATGATGCCGTCATATGTTAAGAATTCCACCGCGAGGCACATAACAATTGAGGCGGAAGATGGCATCTTGAACAGTACAGTAACCGCGAACCTGGATGCGGTTGAGAGGAGCGTTAGATCAAGATTTCGGAATAAAATGGTTTTGGAGACCTTGTGTGGGACGATTACCGATAATGTATAATGTATTGACATGAAGAAAGTAATTTTTTAAACCTTCGGTCTTCCGATGCGTGTTTGATATTCACTCGGATATTCTCAGTCATGCACCGCGTGAAGAAACATTCCTAGCAGCTGAAGGCACTAATGAGAAGGCACTATTCTTCAGTTTTGTTGGATCCGTAATTGCATATGCCGGAGTTGCTTTTTGTTTGGTCTGAAAATGTGTTTGCTCCGGACTGGATTATAAATACAGACCAGAATACGAACACCATGTTTCATTGAGTTTCTTCTCCTCGGTAGGTGCCAGTACGTTGTACCTTGAATCATTTTGCTTGCCGTCAGCAAATCTAATAAGACAAGCAGTGTACACGTTACGTAACACTGAGGCGCGTTTGTGCAACCATTGTCGCTGTGGAAAAGCAATAGGTATTACATTTTCTCAGTGTGTGTCTGTAGCCTTAGTTATCAAGCGGGCAATGCGCATGCGCCTTATTGTCATCCTTGGCCTGCCCGGCTAAACCATCCCCCCCCCCCCACGTTATAAAATAAACGGCACAATTTTCGGGAAAAATGTTATTGAACATAAAATGTGTGTTTTGATTTTCTCTGTAAATTTTATCTGAAACATTTCTCATTCTAAGAGGATTAGAGCGAGATATGATTAAAATGTGTATTGGTCTTAATGTGAAGTTGTGAACTTGATTTTTTTTTTTTACAGATTTGCGAACAATGTTCAGATATTGACTATCATGAAAATCCTTCCAGTGGGAGCCGAGTTGTTCGATGCGTAACATGGAGAAGCTAATAGTCGCTCTTCGCAAATTTGCGAACGCGCCTAAAAATTGTTCCCTTTACCCAGATATTGTCTTCTTACAAAGCATTAGCTTATTGAAAAGTTTTCATTTTACTAATACAGCATGAACATGATTTCTATACTTTTGTGGTTAGATGCTTAGTGCTGCACTTGCAGAGGAATTGTAATATCCAAGTTACTGTTAGGTAACATTAATTCAGAACGTTTCATTGTGGTAAAATATAAAATGAACTAAAGCGTGGAAATGTCGGTAAAGGACCGCTGAGAAGAACAGTATTAATAGTCATCTACAGAAACATCGGATTTTGTGGAAAATGTGCGTGAGGCATTAAACGAAGGTGGATTTTCGTGCATTTAAAGGTAGTAATAGAGTGATGACATCAGTTGTAAGTGTGTGTGTGTGTGTGTGTGTGTATATATATATATATATATATATATATATATATAAAGTAGTAATGATACGTAAGTATGCGTGTATCATACATCCTGTTTCTGTTTATTACGGCGAAGTTGACTAAGACGCGAAAGTCATTAGGGAGGGAGGGAGGAAGGATGGATGTTTTAGTTATACGTTACAAAAATTGATAACTATCCATGTTATAGGCCGAATTTTTTTGAAAGTTTTTGTAGACATGAAGAGAAGTGGAGCAGTATTTTCAGCCAGCATGCTGAGGCTGTCGAATTTGGTATGTGACTTCGTTAATTTCTGTTGTGCCGTTCGTCAGAAGCAGCCGCGGGCCAGGCGTCAGATTATGGCAAAGAAGAGAGACATTGTGCATAATGTTTGTATCTCCTGGGCTATCCTGATAGCCTGGTGCCATTTCATTCGATGAAAGCGCTTTTATGGCGTCACCGGCAACAATAAAACAAAGTGCCCGAAATTTTTGCCCGATTGTAACCAATGTGAAATTTTTCGACACATTTTCGTAACAGTTTCCATTTCAGATTTCACGGAAATCCGCTTAGTGGGAGCTGCGCTGGTGGTACACTACGGACGAGTGGGCTTTAGCCTGATAACGTTTCACTCGCAGAGTGTTTTATGGCCGATTAATGTCGCGGGCAACAATGAAATTAAGGTCTCGAATATGAAGTTCGTGGAAATTCGTGGGAGCCGCGCTGATACCTGTGGACAGACTGACGGACATGACGAAAGTAATAGGGGCTGTGGCGGCTATGCGAACGCGTCTAAAAACCAACCGCAAAAGAGTGGAAAATAGTCGTCCTCCAAAACTTTGTTTTGTTGACCGTGCATCTCGTTATAATCTTTGTAAATAACCAACTTGACGGACAGTTCTTTTTCATGTTTGTTTATTTCTATTCTGTACATGTTTGGACAACTACGTGTCGATCATCAGGAGAATAAATTGTTTCAATACGACATCTGGTATATGTCACTCTGTGTAGATCACCTTCTGGTATGCAGGTCTGGATGGAAATCCAAACCTGCATACCAGAAGGTCATCTACACAGAGTGACATACCAGATGTCGTATTGGATACAATTAATTCTACTGTTGATGGACACGTAGCCCTCCGAAACGTGTAGAGAATAGAAATAAACATACATGAAAAAGAATTGCGCGTCAAGTTGGTTATTTACAAAGATCGCCCTCCAAAATCTTTTATGTCGCCTCTGGCGTCCGGGCGAGCATAAAGTGAGCAGGACCTGAAAATTTGGATGGTTCTTGGTATGTTTTTATTGAGGTAAAAATTCATTATACCTACTAAAGAGGGGGAGGTAATTTTTTGAAGAGATATACGCGAAAATTTTGTTGGATGAGCGTCTGTAGTCAGAGGTAGTCTTACAAATGCGGTGTCACGAAAACTTGGTATTTTTAAAACGTGAACCCGCATATGTGACGACAGCGAAGTGTGGACCTTGAGGAGAAGTGATGAAGTTGAAATGAAGATTCAAACATTCTGGGATGTTACGCCCCGTCGAGTAATTATCAGTTAACGAACGTTTCGAATGATGGTATTGTCAAGTTCAGATTGAAGCAGCCCAGGAATGTCACAATTGTTTGGCTGCGTGACGTTACAGAAGAAGGGACTACGATCTGTCGAACGTTGGTAGTCGATACGGCGTAGCATCATTAAATACAAATTAGTGTTCCGCTCAATCATTCAATCAACACAACATTATATTCAGCCTTATTATACGCGAATATAATATGTTGACTGATTAAAATATTAATTTATGTTAGTAACGCAAGGGGGACGCGCCACATTCAAGTATTCTGAAAAATAGGATTTTCAGCAGCGCTGCTGTGACAGTCGTTTTTCGATGTGCATGTTGGTTGGAATGCAAGCCTTGCGATGGCTGCGGCCTACACCCTCGTGGATCGTAATAAAAACATGAACAGATACGTAGGGCACATTACAAGTTTTACTGTAACTTATTTTGTACGCGCTGTAGTGGTAATTGAAAAGAACGTGACAAAAAAAAATAATAACGGACACCCAAAGCACATGCCGGACGAGACGAAGAAGACGTGTATAGGGTTGTACAAAGATGGAAATGGTTTTAACTGTCCGAGTAGTCCTGTTGCACAGTGGGATTGTTACGGTGATAACGATTGCGCAGAACACACTGTGCGCGTGATAACTGTAGCCGCTGTTTCAACGGAATGGTTAACCTTGATTTGCAGCACGCATACCTCGGAAAGCTGATTTACATGCAGAATCTTTGTATTCTGTGGAACGAAGATACCTTACAATGATATGTTCACGCTAAGTACCGTTCAGAAGGTAGTGTGTCACAAGAAATTGCTCAGGCTTGTTTTCATCATTACTTTGTCGTTTTTTAAATGATCACCAGTTGTGGCTGGGAAACGAGCGTTCGAGGATGCTCAGGAGAACGTGTAACCATAAGGGAATTTAAGAAACGGTAAGATGAAAATTGCATAGACATGAACCCTCATTGTCCGCTATTCAACTAATGGGCCACTTGGTGGTGGTTTGCTATAGGTTGTCATTTTTCACACGCATTGAAAGTTGTTCTTATAGACTGAGTGTTTTTAGGTTGCACACGTATTCGGGTTTTTCCATCGTCACGCTCCATCAGGCTTACCGTTTACAATATGCGTTTAAAATACTCCCAAATAACAGGTTCGTATGTTTTACATAAAGGCGTCCTACTGTAACGAGTAAGTCAAGGAACCTTGAGGAAGACAGTGCAGTGTGTGTTTATCCTGACATTAGCAGTTATAATTCTGCGCAATTCAAGACTGTCCTGGTCTTTCGTGCACGACCTACTACGATCCGCAGGGCTTACCATTGTTCATCGAAGCACAGTTACTTTGCACAAGGTTTGGCCTTGTTGAGAGTTTGTAATGTGACGTAGTATCCAGGTTATCAGGCATCCACTTTTACTGAGGTTCATAAAAAAACGTAAATTTGGAAGTGTTTCTGGGCGGCAGTAGTTGCTGTAGGCGGATACAGCCATACATTTCAACAGTGACGTCATTGACCCTAATTTAACTTGCTTTTCGTAGTAGATAAATATTAAATTCTGAACGAGGTTACTGAACCGTCAGGTAGATCATTCTTCACGATTCTGCCGATATTTTATGAGATTTACCATTTAAATCCCTACGTTTTTCGTGTTTCAGCGCCTTCAAGATTAGGCAACTTCTCCAACACGTGAGTAATGCGTGTAGTTCGGACGCTTTTTTGCTGATCTTGAAGTGATATAGGCAAATCCCTTCAGTTTCACGTAAGTTTCGTGGGTACATCCGGTGTCGCCTGTCCATGTCCCTTCATCCATCTTATGTTAGATATCAGCAAATGTTCACATACATAACGGGAGGATCCACATTTTCTTTGTCCCTGTCAGATGGAATTTCCGCTTGCTACATACATTTCCCCACCATAAAAAGTGCCCGTGCTGTCCACCTTTGGAGTTTAATACTGAGTTAGAGCTTATCTGTCGTCACTGCTATTGCAGATACTTTAAGAACAAAGTTGAGTCTGTTACTGTGATTCCAGAAGTACGCCCATCCCATAGCCGTTGAACAATTGGAGGGAGACCAGGCCTGAGTACATTTTAATTCCAGACTAAATTAAAAATCTAGATAAGAAAATCTTCTCAGTAAGGTGCGGAAAATCCATTTAAAATTTTATCTTCTGGTAGTGACTTGTTTTTAAAAAAATGTAAAGGTAAGCTCGCCCTAGAACAAGCCATGAAGGCCCAGAGGGGGAGTAGAGGTATAACTCTACTTTTTTTTAACCTGGGCGCTAGATGCAGGTGGGATTCAGCACTAAGTTTTAGACTTAAGTTTCAAAATTTTTAATTAGATTTTAGTAGGTATTTTGTTACAAAATCAGGAAGTTTGTCACTGGATTAAAATATTTAATTGTTCGTCGTAGAGTGGATAATGGATATCCTGCTCTCTTGTTTGACTGCTGGGTATAGGCAGAAATGTTGTCGGCTTCCTCTCGTCATTAAGCACGTGTATGAACTCCTAAGAATAATTCCTCCGACAAATTTTTCAGGCCCTTCACCACCGCCGAAATACGTCTAAGTTTCGTAGCAGATATACACGTATGAGAGGCAGTCTATAGAATCGGACGTGCAGGAAAATAAATTTTGTAGTGGCACACGGATATGAGGGCAAGCATAGGACGAGAGCGGCTGGTTCCTCAAGGACCAAAGCCATTCATCTTTCCATAACACTTGTATCACACGCACGACAGTTTGTGATTGGCACTCGACACTATGCCAATCATATACTCTCGTGCAGGTATGGAATTCTGTATGTCGGGACTCACACCCACACGCATTCTGTAGACTCTGGCTCTAATGAAAACGGCAGAACTGTCTGCGTTCTCGGACCCAGCCATTAATACGAGGGCTGGTCATAAAGTGTAAAATGCACATATATTTGCTTGTTTATTTGCAACTCTAACAGTGGCTCACATTTGGTTCTACTGCTATCCCGCTGCTTTTTTTCACATAGGCCTGCCGTGGTTGAGGTATTCTTCATATCGTGGGACGAGCTTTCCTGTTCCTTGTTAGAAGAACGTGTCCTGTGTTACCAGCCATCATGTCACAACTGTTTCCACGTCGTGTCCGTCTTCGAATTTATGATCGCCAATATTCAGCCGAAGGGTGTCCAAAACACTTCCTGTCAGACTTTTAAGATAATTTTTATAATGGCCATATTGCTGTCTAGCTGCCATAACTTCTGCAACTGGTAGAGTGTTAGATAAATTACTTTTAATTTCTTTGTAGAGCATATAAAAGAAAGGAAATATAACCTGTACCATATTTCCATTCCTTTGGGAAACTTCAGGGATTCGTGGTCACATCATCATCTCACGTGATGGGAGCAGTGTTTCCTCTAAAACGTATCTCTACCATAACCCTGCAGCTTATAAAGGTCGCTAAGTGGCGTAATGGTTATTTGCACAGCTCATGAACACAACATCAGATTTTCTAAAGTCTAAAGTCGTGCTGTATATCGACGTCACAGAACTTCAATTGGTAAATCGTCATCAGGTAATCGTATCTGTAATATCAAACTAGTACCGTACAGTTGCAAAGATAAGAACATACAATTAAGACTGCTTTTCTCTAATTGTATAGGAGAAAATAAAGAGTAGGTAGAGATATACGCAGCCAGATTTCCGTTTAATTTGTAAACGTTTCTTTTTTACAAAGGTTTATTCCGCTCCAGTCACGACTGGAATAGGAATCCGTAAACAGATATGCTGTACCCCCCCCCCCCAAAAGTTATCTGTGAACTGTGATGTAAGCAACCAACAAGATGCAACAAATTCCGTTTATTGACTTTTTTTAATCAGCTCTTTTTGACTGTATATACAGTCAAAAAGTGCTCCTGAGGATGGGCGAGTTTGTCGCCCGAAACATGTAGAGCCGATTAAAAAAGTCAATAAACGGAATTTGTTGCATCTTGTTGGTTGCTTACATCGTTGTTCTAATGATGCACGGTCTCACAAACATCAAATCTGCGAACTGTGCTAGGTAGGGTCACCTGCAAGAGTATGTTTTCCTGCCGCCGATTCTGACATGTAATTACATTACTTCACGACTGCGTGACTTCGTGACTTACGGATTAGGCATGTCTTGAGAGTCGGTTTCTCGCAGAGGAAACAACTGTCGTCTACGGCGATCAGACGTACTCTGAAACAGTACGAATTTCAATTTTACCGTTCTTACGAAGCTACGTGCAGACTGTTGTTTAGCGTTAGTTCTGCAGTGGAAGCCCGTTTTTTGTTGCTGTACATAAAATAATACGTTATTCCATGGCTGTAATAATTCGAAGTAGTGAGTGTGATTATAGGAATTTCTGGAATTGGTTCGATAGGAATGAGAATGCCGCATTTCTAGGGAGTTCGTTCTGTAGGCCTCCCATTTGGACTTTTAGGGGCGATCGTAAAGTGGCGAAAAGTGACTGCGCGCATGTATAAACTCGGCTTCCGCTGGACGGATTTTCGTGAACATTTCTATTGGAAGCTTTTACTTAAGACTGCCGAGAAAATTAAGTTAGGTTAAAGTAGGCCAAAAATGTGTGGTACTTTACAGGAAGACGTAAATACGTTTGTGACAGTATCTCGTTGAATTCTTCCTGACGGAGGAAAAAAACGCACATTTCATGTCAGGTGCTTGTTCGGAACCGTTGACGAGATAACTGCGAGAAGTAAGGCGTCGTCTCTCAGAAGACTGGGGTCTTCAAGGAGTATTTAGTTTGTATATTGCTGCCAGTCCTCAGATGCATGTTGTGTCTAATGACGGTGAGGAGGAAGTCACTACCTGTTGTCCCTCAATTTAACACGAGAACTCCAGCGCGTCGATTGTCAGCATGCAGCCCAATATTAACGAAACGCAAACGAACCGACGCGATGTTGGTTACACAAGATTACGCTTTGATCTGGGTGCTGGTTTCGCAGGGGTCTGTCAGACGGCCCTATATGTGAGATCAGCCAGTGACCGACGTCTTAGAGTTAGGAATACATTGGACTGAAGCACAGCCATTGCTGCCGATATTTTATCTCGCATTAAACCCACAGGTTTAATTCTGATTTGCGAGATAAAATTTTCTGTTTTGTTTGGAACTGGCTACCGTAGTGCATAAATTTGGCACTATCTTTGAACACACAGCAAATACCAAAATAAAGTGATGTAGGCGTTTTTTAAATGTTCCATATGTCTTCTGTGCAAGCTTCTCCCCGAGTTGCGTGATCCCCCACCCACGCCATCAAGGTCAAAAAGCCTTTCTCCTGAGTAACAATTAGTACTCGTTTCCTGACAACCCATTCTACACAAACCTAATGTTTGTTATTTTTGTTGTTGAAGTCTCCTTTTTTTGTGTTGTCGCACCTTTACTACACGGTATGAAAGCCCCCTCCCCCCACAAAAGAACATAATTTGAACTAGTATAACCGGCCTAAAGCGTGGACCACAGAGAAGCAGCATTGGCGCCATCCGCCCATGACGTCCGTACAGGCGCCGGAGCCGCGTCGCATACGTTGTGTTATGGAATCGATTCGGACGGAACACGACAGAGACCTGAAATCCATGTCAGCGTGACGCCAAGGTTAAGACGAATGCGATGCCGAATTTAAAAAGTGGCTCAACGGCTTTATCCAAACGCTTTCATGTGCTCCTGTTCTGTTCGCCTCTGTGATTTACACGGCGTGTTCTCACAGAATGCGTGAAAGTATGGCGTTGACCTAATGGGGGCGCTGGTTGTCTTCCTCTATTTTATATATCCACGGATAAAAGCTGATATTGGTGATCTACCGTAACCCTTTCAGTCTAAATTATGTTTGAAAAGTTAGGTTTTGCCGCACACAGAATTCCTGTAGTGTTGATACAGAAACCAGTAACCGGTTAGTGGTGGTTTTGGAAGCAGCGCATGCTCATGGAAGAATCTTTCGAAACGCGTAAATATGCTGAGAGGCAAAATACAGCTTCTTAATGTCGCTGGGGGGTGGTGCATATTGCTACAGCTGAGATTTAAGAATTCATCATTTTCTGGCTAAGTTTAATTTTAGTGCTTATTTGAGCTGTAGAAGAATGGCATCCGAACAAATTTTGGTACGTGTTAGAAAATACGGATTTAGGCAGACCTACAATTTGTACTCGTGGTTAATAAAATGCTGGAATATTGATATGATGATACAGTGCTAAATGTAGCAGTAGGTCAACGTATGGTGTGGGGCATAACTCATTGGCAGCTTATGTTATGGCCTTAAGGAATTCGTGAAAAGAAAGTCAAAAGCATAACTCAGTCATAACTCAGTCAACAGAAAGTCAAAAGCATAACTCAGTCATAACTCAGTCAACAGAAAGTCAAAAGCATAACTCAGTCATAACTCAGTCAACAGAAAG
>Ga0131853_10006137_pt1 | contig 21700 bp, 8 predicted proteins | sample TergutLab28metaG_FD_92764 | JGI IMG/M metagenome (GOLD analysis project Ga0131853, IMG submission 92764) | Labiotermes labralis P1 segment gut microbial communities from Petit-Saut dam, French Guiana - Lab288 P1 (version 2) (version 2) | ecosystem: Host-associated > Arthropoda: Insects >... | reverse complement strand
AATGTAATCGTTTTTATTTATTTTGTCTATCTGATCTTGGAGGGTTTCATAGAATTCTTCTGTTTGTTCTGTTTTCCCTTCTTCGGGGCATAGACAGCTAGTAGTGTTAAATATCCTTTTTGCAATTTGTATCTTAATTGAAGAATTCTTTCATTTACAAACACGTAACTATGTATTCTCTTTTTAAATTTGGCTTTAATCATTACTGCTATACCTGCGACTGCTCTTTTATTCGTTGGGACACCACTGTGCAATAAAATATAGTCGTCCAACTCTTGCGAACCCTTTAATTTCTTTTTTGTTTCTGGTATCACTGCTATATCTACATTTGCTTTTTTTAATTCTTCCTGCAGCAGTTTCTCTTTGCCATGTAAACCTCTGACATTCCAAGCGCCTATTTTCATTAAACCTGGATTCATAATTGTCCTTAGAAAGTGAATGTACTTCTAGCAATATATCGCTTTTCTAAGGTTGTTACTATTATTAACTGTCTTTAGTAACAACCTTAAGAAAGCGATATACTGCTAGAAGTACATTCACTTACAATTAGCAGAAGTCACAGTTTCCAAATCTATAAAGAAAGCAATGACTTTAGTCCATCATATTATAACGAAGTCGATAGAGGAGGATTTAGGCAACTTCTTTCACAGCAGTGTAAGGCTAGGTCAACGAGAATAATGTTGGCCGCATTATGACACATACACAGATGCGCGCACGCACGCACCCACACATAAGCACGCACGCACACACAATCAACACATTTAATGTAGTGCACTTCCTATTGAGGTAAATTTTCAAAGCGAAAATAGCAGATTTAATGTCTCTGTCAAGCTGCAGGCACCTATAAATGCCTTCCCACCCCTTTTCATTAGCAATATGAGACACGAATAACAGGCCCGGTAATCCATACAAGCTCACTTCAGTGGCATAATTATACATTGTTCTAATCAGCGGTGCCATTCTCATTTGTTTGGACATTCGTGATTTATGAACTGGTTGTGTGCAGGATTTTGTTGGAAATATTGTCACGATCAGTGGATTAATTTATATAAACGTTAAATAATTCCTTCGGTAAGATCAAGTGCATGTTTTTCCACTTAATTCCCACAAGCTTAGAATAGATACCGTGACACCTCATCTTTACTAAGGACAACGGCTGGCTGTTGTAAGCACAACAATGAACCTTCGGGTTCTATAAAATGACTCACTGAGAACAGATTTGTTTTTCAAAAAGGCCTCAGCTATTTGGAATTAGTAATTAGTTCTTGCATCATAGTTTATTTATATTAACCGTCTGATTTTTCTGATGAACTGATCACTAACTAGATGAATCGGGTGGGATTGCCGAACGCCTGACAACAATAATTTTAAAATTTATAATAACATTATATTAGACTAGATGCAAAAATTTTAGGTCAAAGAACTGTTACAATAATAGGAGGCTTTGACGACCGGGCATGCGAATTTGGCATTGGTCCCACAATCTATGCTGTATTGTAATTCCCACCAACTTATATTTTCATAGAAATATTTTGATTAATTTAAATGACACTTTCAGAGGTGAAAACAGTATGTGCTCATTCCATGAGCATTGCCCTAAGACAGCGTAACAATCATTCTGTTCGTCAAGGGCACATGCAGACAAACTAACGTGACAAATTTATTTAAAGTAAAGTCTTCTGCTACGTAATTATTACGTAAGAAACGTACGCTGCCTTTCCGCGAAAGAGGTTTGCAACCTCGATGAGTTGTGACCGTCATTTCTTGATTTTTAAGGAGGCCTGCAATAGCAGCTCTGTTCTTAGGCAAAATCTAGCAGCCACTGATTTTTCCTTCATGTTTGCACCGTGCACCAATGACAATTAAACACTTTTATTATCCAACTGATGCACCAACATATAATTCGTAGATGCAATTAAAAATGGTTCTATCGTGTTCGTTGACATCGAACAAACACGATAGAACCATTTTTGTAATTTTAGTCAAGCACTGTACAAACTCCCTGATGATGGATCCTCTGTGATCCGAAACATGTCTGAGCACTTTTAAAATATTATTATAATTTTAATTGCATCTAAGAATTATATATTGGTGCATCGGTTGGATAATAAAGTGTTTGAATGATTTTTCCTGTTCAGGCAAAGCCATACTTAATCCTTTTCTGTGCTAATTTTTGTCAACCGCTCTAAGACTTTTTATTAGACCCCAACCGTCCCTGGGTGTGTTGCCAGGTTGCATTCACTGAGCTCCATCTGATATCGTACTTTCTTGGTTGCTGAAGACAAAATCACGTTTATTACACTAAGCTAAATATCGGCTTTACAGCTGGTCTTGCAGCACAGCTGACTGCCTCAAGGAACCGAATTCACCAACAGTTCTTCCAGAATGCAATGTATTACCACGACGACACAACTGTAACAAACCTTTCCACTAGCCACTGCGGAAGCATACAAACGAAACCAACTTCCGCATCGAAATACAGCCAGCATCTTCTTAGTACGTAAAGAACAACACCCAAAACGAATTTAATATAAAAACTTAGAGATAAATCTATGGAACTATTTTCCAATCAAATTGGTTCCAACTGAGGCACAAAGAACGGGCTCTATCACTAAAAATAAAATTATTCGTAATGATAACTTCAGATATCTCGGTCGTTCCTTCTCATGGAAGTGAGAAACAGTTCTGACATCAACATTCTTGGAAATTAGAGTTGTGCGCTTTGTTTCGATTGCTAGGTTTTGCTTCACAATTTCCGTTTTCCTCTTATTATTTCTCTCTCTCTCTCTCTCTTTCTCTCATCTTCCGCCATGGACAAACCCAAGCCTTTTTGGTCTCACAGCCATATTTGGTTCATCATAGGCGTGTTATATATTAGAGTAAGGTAAAAGCTGTCCCCAACATGTCAAGCAGACACTGCGGGGAATACTGTGGTACAGCTCTACACTCACTCAAACTAGGCACTAAATACTTTTCCGTATCACAACCTTCTGTTTGGTTCTGTCGCTACCGTGTATACTATCACCGAAGCAAATCAAATTGTACAGTGAGGCTGGGGTGCTCGAGTTGTTGGCTAAGTGATCTTTGTCGGTTTTATACTCTTTAAACTCCACACATTTTTCTAAAAACCATTATTTCTAAAAGAAATATTTTTTTGATCATTTTTTGTTTTCCTTTCTTCGAATACTTCATATATGGGGTGCAGAGATGTGCTATTGCAAAAAAGTAGTTCGCTGTGTTTTGATTGTTAAATTCAAAGAACGTTAATAAAATTTGTATGACATGAATGTCATTGCACATTACAGTGAAGTTAATTGTTTGTTTGCTTTCCATTAGTTGTCGTTTCAGTCCGGCGTGCCGCTCTCCATGAGACATGGTTCTGTGGACAGTGCGGGCGGGGACAAGTTTCCTACCTCGAGCGAAATGTCCGAGGTCGCCCGGATCAACTTCGTGAAATAGGGGGATGCTAAGTCCCCACCCCAACTGAAATTTTTTCGTCTTACAATATAAGACAAACATTATTAAATTATGCTTTATCTTGATTTGAAATTTATGGACAGAAACAATTTTTCCTTCTGCTTCTCATGTCATGACACTGCAGACAGAATGTCACAGGGATGTTAGTGTCCGGATGTTGTAATGAGTTGTCCGACTACGGGCCGACAGACGTTCGGAAAAAACGACACTGTTGCAGTGTGTAATGAGGTAAGACATGCTACAGTAAAGACAAAATCTACACACGTTTAATGAGCAACCACGTTTCCAAAAGGTGTGATTGGAGATTTTCAGGACGGTTTTGAGGAAGAAAATACACTTCTGGGATATGATATAATATTGCCCCCTTCTTATTTTGAAGATGTGGGCAAGAACCCCTAAATATCTGGTAACTAATTACCAATCACCATTTTCATAATCCACACGATTTTAATATATATGTATAATCTGATCATTAAGCTGAGGTAGCAACTTATCTTATATACAGACCTGTATGTAACTTGCATGAAATTGTCCCTTCCATAATCGGAGCCTGCGAAATGCGTGTAGCTTCAGCAGCTTCATGTATTTTTCTCAGTATACTTGAACACCTCCCAGACAATTTATCTTTTTTCCCTTCCACACAACATGACGTCACATCCCAGGAGACAGCAATTAATCCTGATAGTCACTACCGTTAAATAAATTGCCATTTTTTATTTTGAAAAAACAACAATAATATTCTAGCCTACCTGGCTTTAAATTTACAGAAACAGCTGGTTGGTTATATTCTGCTGTTTCCGTAGCTCCCTACTGACTGAACTCAATAATATTCTGAATGCATAGTTTGCTTTGCTTGATTTCCCTGTCTCATAAACAGTTTAGTAAAGCGTAAACATGGGAATATATAATCATGATCTTACTTTTTTCGACAAATTATTCTTGTGCGGAATTTTGCCGTGGGTCTTTTAATAATGCAGCCGTAAGTTATCATTGGTTCTTGTGAGATGCCACTGCAGAAAACGGCGCGTCCTGTGATCCTGGCGGCCAGCAATTATTGTCCATAAACCGTTTACGTTTAGTGGCTGTAAATTGACGAAATATTTTGTGTACCTTTATAAATTATTTTGTTACATTTTTCGAACTACTTAGCACGGGGATCGCTTTTGTATTTAAATTTTGTTAGCGCTAGTGAAACATCTAATGAGTCCAGCGCTTGCGTGTTTTGAGGCTTCCACCGCGGCGTAAATGACGTCGTAGTTCTTCTTGGATGTTACGCAGCGTGGCTTGGTAGTTGCCGACGTTTCGAGAGAACCTATTGTTCCCATAATGCCCAAGTTCGACCCTTGCAGTGGGACGGACGTATTGTCTCGAAACGTCGGTAAATTAATGCCAATCTACGTTGCGTAACATCTCAGAAGAGCTATGATCTCAAACCAGTAGCTTGTACTTACGAAGAAGTCTCTCTGTCTCCTCAAGCCGTGACGTCATATAATGACAATAACCGACTAGTAACGTCGATCTCCTTATTACAAGAATGTGAAAGGAAGATAAGTTTTCAGTAGGCCTACGAAATGCAAAACCTCTACGTTTTCTCATGCGAAAAATTTCGTACCCAAAAATCGTTAGACCTATTATGTTTGTTACTTGCACCAGAGGGTAAATAAGTTTTAAAGCAGTGTTGAATGCAGGTACCGCTGCCTCTACACATTCTTGTACACAATGTGTATTTATATGTTACAATTCTTTTAACGTAGTCACTACAACGACTTACTACGGTCCGGGGTTCAAACTAGCGTGGGGAGAAAGATATTTTCTCTTCTCCATGTGGGTCCAGAGTGGCCCTGGACACACCCAACTTTTGGTGCGCTGTGAAATTTTTGCTTATCGCTAAACTGTGACTCATGAGCCGTTGAAGGTAAACTATTTTTCTGAATTAGTTTAGTGCTCAGTTCTCTGTTAAGTGTAATCTTAAACACTTGCTTTGGTTCATTGGTAGAATTTTATGTCCTTCTGTTTTATTCACCCATTTTCTCGAGCACCTGTTTGCGTATATTATGGGGAGGTTTGAAAAGCCTAATATGGGGTTCCCCCATATTAGGAAGTCTGTATCTTGTGAATTATTGCTTCTGGGTTATATAATACTAGAGATGGCTCAAATAACAAAATGGTACCACGAAAGAATAAAAGCAGCTATTGAGGCTAGAAAGAACAATGAAATGGGCAGCTGCAAAGCAGCCAGAGTTTCAAACGTAACACAACCAACACTAGAGTGCTATGTAAAAGACCGGCAGAAACGGCAAAGTGAAACAGTAAAAATAAAACTGGATAAGAAGCAAGTTTTGTGAAGCAGAAAATGATCTGGCTGAGACTGTCTTTTGATGTTTTTTGGCTTGACAGTGGCAGACGCCATGTGTTTCGCTTACCAACTTGTTGTAAGAAAAGGAACTAAAACCAAATTTGCAAGATAAATGAAAAGGCTGGAAGGAAGTGGTTGAAAAATTTCCTACGTCGTCATCCACAAATTTCAGTTTGAACCCCTGAAGGTCTTTCACTCTCAAGAGTGAGGGGTTTCACTCCTGAATCAGTAGCTCAGTTTTTTAACATCTACGAACCCGCAATGGACGCCATTCAACATAATCGTGCAAGAATTTACCGCTGTGACAAAACCGGCATCACTATTGTACAGCACAAACATCACTATTGTACAGCACAAACATCACTATTGTACAGCACAAACATCACTATTGTACAGCACAAACACACGAAAATATCAGGATTGAAAGGCAAGCGTCTGATGTCTGCTGTTCAATCCGCAGAACGGGGATCTCTTGTGACAGTCGTCATCTGTATGAGTCCAACTGGACACTTCATTCTTCCGTTACTTGTATTTCAAAGAAAAAATATGAAATAAGAACCGATGAATAGCACACCGCCTGGATCAATCCACGCGTGCCATCCCTCGGGGTGGATACAGAGCGAGATTTTTTTCCCAGTGGTTTCTTCATTTCATCAAACATACAAAGCCGACAAAAGAAGATCCTGTTATCTTAGTACTGGACGGGCACTGTTCACACACCAGGAACCTGGAGGTCATTACTTTAGTTCGAGAGAATCGTGTTGACGTCATTTGCCTCCCACCTCACAGCAACCACAAAATGCAATCCTTGGATAAAGATTTCATGGGGCCCCTGAAACACATTCTACTGCCAAGAAATTGAAAAATGGTTCCGTTAAAACCCAGGGCGAGTTGTCACTGTCTACCAAATTGGCGAAATATTCGGAAATGCATACAAGCAAGCTGCAACAGGCGAAATAGCACCTAATGGCTTCCGGGTGACAGACCTCTTTCCTTGTGACAAGAACACTTTCAGACCGTATGATTTCCCTCTGTCCTCAGAGGACAAAAATGCTGCTCCTGTGAACCATCCCGCTTTGGTAAAGACCAGCTATTAGCCATCGTTCAGTTCTGCTAATTTTTCGCCGTTCACTTCTGCTGAGGCTCTCTGATCATCAGATATCAGCCCTGTGCCAAGCCGGAACCTAAAGCCAAATCCTCGTGGTGGAACAGCAAAGAAAATAATGAGTTCACCTTACAAAAAATTTGTTGAAGCAACTCAGAAAAAGAAAATAAAACAAGCCACTAAATCCAAAACGATTTGGCTTGCGTTGAATGTTCTTCTTGGTCCTCCAAACAGACGGAAGAGAAGGGTTTGCGAGAATCAGACTCCGTCTGACACTCCAACACGTTCGGACACTGACCTAGCTGTTCCTTTCGCTGACAATTCGACGGAAGATGAGGAACAAGATGCTGATTGTGTGTTCTGTACTGGTCGTTTCTCTGAAGACCACATGGAAAGGAGTAGATATGATGTGTGAAATGTTTCAGATGGACGAACACACTTTGTGCTGGTATGGAGGAAGATTCTGTTTGTGAGCCTTGTCAGGGATAAACTTTTTTTGTTCTTAGTTTGTATCCTTTGTATTTGTATTTTTTGTGTTTTGTAACTAATCTTTGTGCTTTTTTCGTAAATTATTCACCTCCCCAAATTAGAAAAACCTGTGCGCCTAATTTGGGGAGATGAAGCTTTTACGGAAACGAATTTTATACCCATTTTTTTTTCGTAATATATGATGTTTATGTAGCAACTGTCTCTTCATTAAATGTATAAATTTATGTTTGTGTTTTGAAAAATTTTACATTTTCCTAGATTTAAGAGCAGTTTAAAAAGCTTCCACATATTAGGCGACTTTCCTGTACTGCTTATCTTTTCCAGGGGATAAAGTGGCCGGGGCGTTGCGCTGACAACCCGCGCCTATGTAGCTCACAAAATAAGCATGGATAGAGCAACACATCTACAGCCGCATATATGCCTTCTGTGGCATAGTACGAGATCTTTACTTTTATAATTCTTAAAATAGAGATTGTTTTCCTACAAACCCCTTAATCGACGAGTCTTCATAAGACAGAAGAAGTGTGTCTTCAGCAGAAGAATATTTTGATAACATGTTTATACGAAATCGTTCGTCCAGGTAAGTAAGTAAAATGCACCCTTGTACAGGCACTGAGGCTCTGTACAGACCGTACGGCCTACAGGTGAGAGTAGAGGTATAGCTCTACTCTTTCTTGACTATGGCACTAGAAGGGGGTGAGGTATCAGCGTCATGCCCCGGCCGCACTTTACCCCCGGGAAAGAACCGGGACGCATTGTACAGGAGGCTGGGTGGGCCCCAGGGCCGGTCTGGACCGGTGCGGAAAATCATGCCTCCACCGGGATTCGATCCTCGGACCGTCCAGCCCTTATCCAGTCGCCATATCGACTGAGCTACCGGCCCCACGTTCGTCAAGGGATTAAAAAAAGTGGGGGAGGGAAGCAAGGGGAACTCAAATTACATCTACTGCAGTCGTAATTATGTAGGTCTCCTAGTCTGTTTGTTTCAGCGTTATTTCTGGTACAATACACACAACAGACTGGAGGGATTCTTTGGACAGGAGAACGGTCCATTGCGAAAATGTTACCCGCCATGTGCCTAAATGGATTCGAACCCGTGATCTCAGTTTCAGAGCGTTTATGAATCACACCATTTGTACCTTCACCTTATACTGTCAGAGTGAGTAAACAAATAGCCTGAGATTGGCAGTATATCTAGCACCAACGAAGCATAACGAATACAGGCACACATACACAAAATTGTGCACGAAAAAGACCACTAAGGTTAAGCAAGTTTCAATAGGACTACAATTTTAAAGCACGTCCAAGATAAATAGGGATTTTTGGTGTGGAGAGGATTAATCTGACTAGCGGTGGGATTTATTTTAAAAAAATTGTGATTACGGTGGTGATTTGTCAAGTTCCATTAAAGCGGGTATCACCCTACAGATTGCCATCTAAACAAATAAAATAACGAACCCCTGAATTTGGTGCTTAGGAGATGGGCAGATTCTTCCTTTCCGCATTAAACAAAATTCTATACTTATTATTCTACACAAATTATAAGTGACTTAAATAGTTTTGTCATTCAGAGAGAAGTTGCTTAAAATGAAAACTTGCGTTAATAACGGTCAGCTGAATGCAACCCGCCAGCACGTGTCTTGAAATGCCCCGACACAGTGAACATTTCTCTGCTCATCGCCCAGAGAAAAAAGGGCTACAGGCACATAACCATTCCAATGGAAATGATGTTTACAGAGGTGGCAAGAGAGCATTTCCAAGAATCGTTTTTCCGTTCCTCGTTACACATTTCTATTTACTTCTAATCGCCGAAGCGTAAAAGCCAAAACAGTTGTAAATCAATGCGCAGTGTAGCAATATGTGAGCAACGGAGCAATCTTTTCTACTGGGAATATAAAATACGTCGTGCAACCGAAACAACAAAATAACTTTCGAAATAAAACGTTCAGAAGCCTAACTGAACGTTAAATATCCAAAACACTTGATAGCTTAATTAATATCTGTCTAAAGGAGGCTCGTAATGAAGTTCGCATTGACCGTTAGTTGTCGCTTGCTATTTTATGTTGCAGTGCTTTTAAAACAACAGAAATATCTTTCTGCAGTTTTGCTCTTTATGTGAGGCAAGAAAAGTCTAAAAAGCGAACAAGTGCCACGTAAGGTTTTCGCCTCCTTCCTTTATACAGGGTTATTCGAAATGATTTTCGGGGTTTTAACAACTTGTCATACTCCTTCTCCAGATGCAACCTCGTGTGATTTCTTTCTATGGGGTTACGTCAAGTATCAGGTTTATGTTCCTCCTCTTCCTGCAAGTATCCCAGAACTGAAGGTACGAATCAGAATCACCATTGAAACAATCACCGCTAACATGATACATTCAGTTTGGAAAAGGGTGCACATACAGAGCACCTGTAAGGTATGTAACATAAACTTAGAGTGTTGTTCTATTAAATAAAGAATACATATACTGCTATCTCAAGTGTACTGTGTATGACAAGTTGTTAAAACCCCGACAATCATTTCGAATAACCCTGTATTTCGGAAGACTGAGAAGTCTGCTTAACGAGCAACTTCACCGAATATTGTTCAAAATGCGACAAAATAAAGAAACTGAAACTGGGTGAAGCTAGAGGAATATTACTTGAGAAAGACTTCAGCATACATAAAAGATAATACTCAGCGCACTTAGGACATGGTGTGTGTGCATGTGCACTATGTATTCGAGTTCAGTGACAGAATCTGTGAATGTGGTGACGAACTTGAGGGCTACATAAAATATGGGGACACTTCTTGAACAGTCTAGCGATCACCGTTCTCTCACGACAGAGTGTGTTTAACAGAATTTGTTCTTTATTCATTTCTTTGCCTCATTTACTTCAATAAAATCTCTAATTTTTATTCGGGAAATTCCCTTTCTCGAATCCCCATTTTGATATCGAATATCCTATGGGTTTTCATGTTAGTTCTCAGAAACTTCTGGAAAATTCCGGGAAAGTACCTCAAATTAGCCCATGGCCTAATCCTTCCACTTCCTTCCAATCAATGATTCATTAGTGACTATAAAATTTTGCGTTACGTAGTCTGAACTAGCGTCATTACATAAAATAAAATGAAAGAAACAAATCCATTGATGTAAAAGCAATAAATTTCGCTCCCACAAGGTAAGGAGCATTTTACACAAAGCACCTACGTGCTTTGATGTGGCTGGAAACGGAGACACCCTTGGCTGTGAGTTACAAACTAAGGTCCAAGCAGTAACTGACGATCATCATTACATCTAACAGAATCAAACTATCACCATCAAGCATCAAAAGCCACCGTGCACCATACACCAAGATGTAATCAACAAGTTTGAATGTTGAAAAGTAACATCTCGCCTTGTACGAGGCGAGTACAAGAAGACAGAATTTTTTCTGTCAAGTAACAACTAAGACCAGTGAAAAAGCTAGTGATTTCACCATAAGCAGTCCACGTGGAAAGAAAAAAAGAAAATAACGTTGCGGTGGCTTATATCCTGCACTGAGAGGGACAACAACTGAGAGGACATTCCTTTTTTCGTCATCGCTTTGGGTTTTGTTATAAACGTCTGATATGTGTAAATAACTTTTTTTGTACGTTCAATGATTTAAAAGACTATAACACAGAAACAACAGCCTTAAATATTGTTTGTACAGTAAAATCACTCAACAGGCAGGATTTTGGTTTCGCCTGCACAGATGGGTTTAGGCTTCACACTTTACGCTGAAGTCGATGATGTTGCCGCAACTCCGTGGAGAAAATTTGGATCTTATGGTTGTTGTTTTCAGGAAACTTAAGCCATGTACAGATGCAAAGAGAAAGCAATACTTGGTAGCAGTCTTCAATGTTTGCATCTTGTTGTACTTTATAATTCAATTTCAGTTGAAAAATACTAGGGGTTTTCCAGTGAGAACAACAGTCGTCCTTTATCTTGAAATAGAACATAAAAATTAAAATATTTCGACGCATGTATTTCCAAAATGAAACAAAAACTACAATGGTACAAAATCCTTCATCATGTTTACTCTTTCCTTTCGTGTTTGAAATAGACATCACCTGAAGATGACCTACATAAGTCGAAACATGTCTTAATTTCTATGTAATTACTTAAGGTACAAACAAATTTTGTGTCGACTGGTAAAAACCCTATTACATTTCAGCAAAAATTTTGCCACCTGTCTCTTTAGCTTGGCGTGACACTTCATTTAGGCCTCAAATTACTCCGAAACGTTGATATCCTACAAGACAACAACACAGTCTTGAAGTTCGGCAGATCATTGGCTGTGTATTTTCAGACCCCTAATCGACAGATTTCACACACCCCCTTATTTCAGGCAACAAAGAAAAATGACATACAGTACAAAAACAGATCAGCGGTGACACTGTTGTGCGGTTATTGGGATCTGCGGGCTGTAGATGAGAATTTCGTGGATATGATAGTACATTTAACTTCACTATTGGAACATCGACCATCTTATGAAAAAAAGAAAGAATATTTCACTTTGCAGGCCACCTAACGCATTTATGGGTCGGCGGAAATCATAATGGGATTCCCACTGAAAGTTATTTATTAAATAATTCTAATCCTACGGTAAAAAGTACTAGAGGAGTCAGCAAAATAATCTTATAATCTAAATTTTCAATCAGTCAAAGTACGAATATTTCAATAGAAAATGAATAGTAAGTTTTGCGACGTATATCCATCATTCCACATAAATAGCTCACACGTGTTTTCAAAATGATTTCGCACACGTCATTATCTCTAAAGTGTATTAGTCACAGAAAAAAAAACTGTATTATTACCGGTACTGACACAGTGCTGCAAGCACCGTACGAGCACAGAACTCACACTACATGTTTATAAATTTCTTTTCGTTGTAAATTTTAGGGACCACTTTTAACCAGATTCTGTATCACGACATGCGCTAAAATATTTTGGATGATGAGCTGAAATTTGGTAAAAGAGAATTTCGAGTGTATATGTAAGGTAGGAATTTTAAATGGCCGGCAGGCATCAAATTAAATGTACTCGAACATTATTTATAACCCAGGTTAGATTAAACTGAAATTCTTCGAGAAATTTGGCAGGTGAAATCAGCGTTCACTTTTATCTGTCTTGAAAATACATAGTAAATAAATTATCAGCAAAAGAGAAAATATATATGGAGGGAAGAAAGGAAAATCAAAGTGAAATATGTGACGTAGGGATAACCAAAATCAAAGGAAGAATATCGCCGCGTGTCAAAGAATCGAATGCGTGGAATTTTACCCCTACGCCTGCTATACTATTGATGCTTACACTGGGGTGTAACTTTACCTTTAACTACACTCGCATAATTATTAATTTCTGGTTCTACTACAGTAAGTTCCGCATACCAAGACAAGTAAGCGGTCCAGAAATAGCAGTTCATTGGTTTCAAGTGACCCTGTTCGGGGCGTATAATTGATACGCGCCGAGCAGTTGAAGGAACACTGCATAACGTTCCGGCCGACTGCCCGAGTTCTTATCTCTACATATAGAGTAGACAATATTTCAAGATTGGCACAATTCCAAGTCGCGAACGAAGACTACAGTGCAGTACAAAGCAACCCCAACACGAATGTAAGGAAATACATGCCACGTGTCCGTTACTCACAACTAATTCTGTGATGGCAGAACATGATTCTGAGCCAGTCGTGTCCAACTTCAATCCTCGTAACTCCTTTCCAGAAGATTCGTCTTAAAATTATCGTCCCATCTTTTTGGCCTTTATTGTGGTTTGTCCACCAGAATTCCACATTTCTTGCTGCCAGGAGTGACGACATGTCCAACATATCACCTCTTTTTCTTGCTTGCTGAACTGAGGGCCGCTTCCACCTCTGATGATAATATGGCTAAGGTGTGTCTAGTATTTATGGCGAAAGCTAAGATGTCCCTGTGTCTGGGTTTCAGACTACAAGTATGTTTGGGTGCGAAGGTTAGGTTCCATACGTTTTTAACCTTGCTAACATAACGATTTGCGTGATTAGTATACGCTTTGTCGTTTCTGGGGCAAATTGTGGGTCGTAATGCCAGAAGTCGCAACCTCGTTGCAGGGTTGTCTGCTATTGCCTAATAACGACAAAAATTTCATAAAATTTCTTATAATAAAACCAACGAGATTCCCTAATTTTTCAAATTTATTTTTTGAATAGAGCTCTACATGTTTCGGACAGGTTTTTCTGCCCATCATCTGGGGTCTACATGCATGGCACATACCTATTGCTGTGTGTACAGTACTAGACTCCAGATGATGTACAGAAAAACTTGTCCGAAACATGTAGAGTTCTATTCCAAAAATAAATTTGAGAAATCAGTGCATCCCGTTGGTTTTATTATAAGAATATATCATGATGCACGGTCCTCTGAATGTCAAATTTATAAACATTCGTCGATTGTGTGCAGAGGGGTAAAAAATACGGGCAAGTACACGGATATGATCTATTATAAACCTACCTCAAGACTTAAGAAAAATTAGTCTAAAGAAAATGTAAGTGACCCCAGAAATTTTAAGCTGTGAAAGGTCTGAATTTGCAAATATTTGTTTTTAAAATATGGAATTACAATGTGGATATCGCAGGCGAAATAAATATTCAAATTTAATTATTACTTCAAACTTAAAGTATCCTGGGGTACGCGGTGGCGCAGTTCGTTGAGGCATGCGCTGCAAGCCGGAAGTTCGCGGGTTTGATTCCCAATAGTGTCACTAGAATTTTTCATTGACATAGTCCTTCCAGCAGCACTATGGCCGTGGGGTTGACTCAACCCCTAACAGAAATGAGTACCAGGAATATTTCCTGGGGGGTACAGACGACCGCTGCGTAGGGCTGACCTTACGACCTTCACGTGCCGATTGTCTTGAAATCTTGTAGCCTCATACTCCTGGAACCCTCAGGGCCTGTTCAGGCCTGTAATGGGATTGCTTTTGAAAGGATTCTACGATGGTGTATTATTTTTAAGCATGAAGTGTTTCAGTATAAAACTCCCAAAGCGATCAGTAGTGTCCAAAATGCTAGTCAAGCCTCTTAATACTCACTGCTACGCAAGACGCTCTGCAGGTCACTTCTAGTAACAGTAGGGCTCTTTACCACAATTGGTTAGAAGGACCAAGTGTGAGAGTAGTTTGATAAAATTCACTTCAGACCACACCTGCAGACAGTGCATGTTCTGTCGTCTACGCTCATACATGTCCAGTTCTGTGCGACAACGTGCAGCATCTGCTACCTATTCAGTGCTAAAAACTTGCCCCCTTTGTGGACAAGACTGGTACTGACCTGGCTCGCGTCCAGCAACGTCGGCTGCTGGCGATTTGGTGCAGCTGTAACACAGGGTCTGTCCTCACCTGCTGGCACTATTGGCAGATCTGTCTTTTTGCTGAATGTAGACATGGGCTAATCATCTCAGAACTGTGGGTGAACTGAGGTGTCAGAACTATTAGCGCCGGATATCATGGAGTATGTACGGAGATATTTGAGTCATGATAGCTCAGTCGATGTAACCGTTTCGATTCTCTGGAAGGGCTAATACTTTTCTCTTTCCTGGCAAGGCTAGGAGGCCAACAACACCACAGTTAGTACATCTCCCTGTATACAATATCCGTATGTAAGACAGCAAGTGAGTCACATCCCAATTTTCATGGTTATGAGACAGGTTGAAAGAGACTGTCTTCTCTGTGGGGTCCACGCTGAGAGAGAAGAAATAGTTTTTGTAATTGAAAAGAGAGAGAGAGAGAGAGATAAAAAGTCTGAAGAAACAGTTCAGCTTCAAGCATACAATTCGACAGAGCACAGCCAGTTGGTGTGACTGAATAATACAGCTAGTGCTTGGCTTTCCTTGAGAATTAAAAAAGAAAAAAGAAAGGGTGCGTTGAGTAGCGAGTGAAAAATATGGCAGCTCGTCACACGACGTTAACGTGGCAAGTAGACCCTAAACATAAATATAAATAAATACGTATATAGCTAAATCCATGGTACAGAATTCTGCTGAGAAGTTAACAGAGGCTGAAGTAATCTCAGGTAGTTAAGAAATGCACCTGCTTCTGGGTACTCGAGGGCTGTATACAACAATACTCTCCGTCGCTCAGAGTATAGTACAGAGTCGAATGAAAAGATGATTAGAGAATTAACAATTGGGAGTTACGTGGAACGCAACGGCCCTGGCCTTGTTTGAGGCACTGTCTCGTCGTTATCTGGCTAGTCTAAGGAAACCTCCGGGTCGAGATTTATACTCGGGACCCACCGAACACGAAATATAAATAATGCACTCTGTACCGCGACCTTCGATGTGGACGTGTTAGCAGATGTCCGCCAGACAGCCCTACATGGAACACGAGGGACAGGAAGATGTACGAAATTTAAAGTTTATACGACCGCGAGGTTCTTACTGTCATCTTGTGGGTGCCGACACCGTGTGGTCTGCCAAGTGAATACCAAAAGTTTCGGAAGAATATTCTGCTTTCACATTCAGTGTAGACGGAGGCAGAAACACCACCGAGAATTTGGTGACCGCGCAAGAGGCTATCCGCTATCGCATGACTCACACCACAACATGACAAAACCCAAGTATTTTTACGACCTTTACAGTTTCTTGAGATTCGGATTAAAATGCCGGTGTGTGTTAGGGTCCTCCGGTCGCGAGGAGGAAATTCAAATAACACAGACAGGCAAACTTGTTTCTGTGCCTAAGTAACACGCAGTGGCGTTGAAGGACTCGAAGTGCCACTAAGATCAGTCATACGTTACGGTGAGTGGTCATATTCATGCTCTGGTTGTATAAGTATATTCCCTATGAAAGAAGCCCGGTGTTTTATGTCTCATGAGAATGCAAATGCCAGAGCTGGTATGAACAGTGTGGTACTCCTGTTGCGAAAGTAACTCCGATAATCATCATTAGCGAGTCGCTTTGCTCTGTGCAGGGTTAGTCCAGCAAGCAGTAAGCCTGCGTCAGCTGCGGTTACGTTAAAAAAATTTGCATTTTGCCACACAATATATCCACGTGCTTCATATTCTCACAATCAGTCTAGAATTTCTCCCTTTTAACATTACTAGGAAATGAAGTAATTAAAACACACACATATATATATATATATATGTGTGTGTGTGTGTGTATGTGCGTGAGTGAGCATAGGCTTGCCATGGATAAGAGTTAGTTGCTGACCTCAGAGCTGACAGCCGGGTTCGATCACAGGCCAGTCCATGTGAGTTTTGTGGTAGACGAAGTAGCAGTGGAAGAGGTTTCTCTCCAAGTAAATCGGTCTTCCCCTGTCCGAATCACTCTACGCATCCTCCACACTCATCTTCCTCTGCGTGTTGTTTTTTAACGGAAGGACAAAAGGAAGAATCGTAGGAACTTTCCAAAAAGAAATGCTCTTTCAGAAGTCGGGAGCACAGCATAGGAAAGTATTTCACTTCATACACATATGAAAGTTAGACAAAGGTCCTTTTCTAAGACTGATAATAATTAAGCTACATATGCGCGTAATTCTAAAACCCATAAAGCAAAGATGGCTTCATAGTACTTCTCTTATATACATTTGGTGTGTAGCCTAAATGCGACGTGTATATCTATATACACATATACAGTAATTTCCAGGGCACAACGCATCATCACTGAATACACGTACATGGGAGTGTATATTTCGAAAAGAAATTGAAATATGTGGCTTCAGGCAGCTGGAGCGAACTGCTGTTGATGGTATGAATTTGCCTTCGGCGTAAAGACTTCAGCCACATGCGGAAGATAGTCTATGCGGCAGGCAAACTAACTTAACAGCGAGTAACTTCTAAGTCCGAAACCACAAGCTGTAGGTGAGCACAAATATTGTGTGGCTACGGTAAACTGAGCAAGTGAAAGTGCTGGCCACATTTGTTAGACAAGGATCTGCAGCAGGCATACTAGCAGTAATTAGCTTCAAAATCTACATCTATAAACTGTAGGTGAGGGAGGGCACTGTGTGGCAACAATAAATTGAGCGATTTGTTATTATGAATATTCAAAAATCATAATGTCCACAGACCCCAACCTACATGAGACTGTAGGCAATAAAATCTCTTAATGAACGGCCACTAATGAGTCAAATTACATATACGCGTTCGTGAAACTGTGAAAAGCGGCCGTTAGCTTCGCCATGTATGTTTATCCATCCGTTCACCCACAAGGAACAATTTGGCTCGCAACGGACGGATTTCCTTTGAAATTTTTTTTTATTGCGGACAACTATTGAAATCCTTCGAGAAAATCTAGATGTATCCAAATTGGACAAAATAACAGCCACTTTACATGAAGAACTAAGAACGTGCACAATAATATTTTAGTGAATTCTCTCGTTAATGAAAGAATTACATTAAAAAAATTGCAGAAAAATTCAAAATGTTTTCATATCATAATCCCCCTTCCCTCCTCCCCCCCTCCCCCCCAATCGTTCCATTTACGAAATATCATCCGGCAAAGCCAGGAAGGCCGTAACATAATATGGCACAAAAAAATTATATTAGCATGCTGGGTCACGAAGGCAAAAATACAACCTTGAATCATTACATCGAATTGCTCACATCTAAAAATGTGAAAGTTGTTATGCTTATATAGACTACGAATGTGCGTATCAATTGTGCATAAAATATTGTTTAAAAGTCAGAAATTGAAAATACTTCGGCGTGATGAAATGTCGAGTTTACTTGTGGCTAATGAACTTAACACAACGAAACCATCGGAAATATAAGAGAAATGTGAATCCTTGTGGATTACATGTTATGACTAGCTGGGACGTTTTCAGGATGCAAAAACATGAACACACTACAATGTTAAAATGTACGTACATTCCAATCTACGTTTTAATTAATTATGCTGCCTTTTTCAATTTAAGTACTGTGGAAAAATAGGATTACTTTTTATTACAAGACTGCAAGGTCTGACTCTGGTTACGTACGTCCTGCATTACACAACAGATTGTGCCTGAACGTGTTTCTTTAAGTGGAAAAAGGTGCAAGAGATGTTTTTTTAAATAAATATATATATATATATATATAACGCCTTCGATGTACAATATCTTAGATTTGTTCATCTATTAAAACTCAACTGGGTGCATCACGTACAGTACAAGTAAAGCGAGCACATCTGTTTTAGAGTGATATACAGCAGCATGTCAGATAACAGATACTAACTTCCAAGTGCAGAAACACAAATATCGTGTCCCGGCAATAAATTGAACTGCTGGATATGCAAGCCATATAGGCCTATGCACGAGGATAAACAGCAGGAACGCCAACTTAACAGACATTAACTTTCATGTTCAGAATCACAAACTGCGCGTGAGCGCAAATACTATCAACTGACAAAGTAGATATGAGAGCCACCACTGAAAGGGGATAATTATCTTTTCCCTTGAGCCCAAACTGACCAAAGCTCTGAGTAACATTTTCTTTTCTCTTGCAGTTAGCTACACATAACGCCCACCTCTCTATTCTCTCTCCATGTTAGGCAAATAATGGGGAATTCCTCCATATGCAGTTTGCTCGCTCGCCTTCCTTATTTGATATCTCCAGTTTGTCTCACATATTGCCGTTGTACGTACAGCTATGTTGAAACCAAAACACCGTTTTACAGTCACATAGAACAAGCGAAAAGTGTGCAGCCTCATATATTTTAATCGTTAGGTAGGCATATTCATATAAAAAACGACTGATTGGACGGAAATCGTTAAATGAAGAGTAGCGTGGGGCATCTTACTATCTTGCTCAGAACTGATCTACAGACTTTCGAATTTCAGTGTCGTAAGATCAGAAAACGAAGCTCGTTTTTTTTACATTATAGATAATCCTCTTCAATTCACAAACAGCACTGTACTTCATGCACTTTTAGTATACAGAAGAATACTAATCCAAAATAGAAAATATATACTGTGTTATAAATTATATATAATATAATGTTATTGCTATTACCCGTAATAGAGTCTGTTGTTATATTCTTTGAAAATTCCGTTTATATATGTAGAGCCTTCACGTTACTTGTTTTTAGAATTTATCAGTCATATCTCAACTACTTGGGTAGCTTGATAACAAACGAAGCAAGATGTGCATGAGAAATTAAATCTACGATTTCCGTGGCAAAAGCAGAACTCAACAAGAAGGGTCTTTTCACCGACAAACTGGACTTACATTTAAGGAAGAAACCGGCAAAATGCTGAAGTTTCAGCAACATACAGACCTAAGGCTTTGTGTGGTGCTGAAACTTGGACACTTCAGAAAGTAGACAAGAAATACCTGGAAGGGTTTTCCGTGCTTTTTCCTCAGTTGTAAGGCAAATGCCAGAGTAAAATCCGCAAAGAGGGGGCACGGCCCGCACTCTTCCGAAATTTTTGTATTGTTCTATGTATTGTTTGTTTGTGTATTGTGTGTGTGTGAATGTGTACTGTAATTTTGCCACCGGGTGGCTACCCAATTGCAGTTAACAATATATCATACCATATCGTAAACGTGATGCTGGAGAAGGATGGAGAAGATTAACTGGACACATCGTGTGAGAGTGAAGTATTACGTTGAGTCAAGGACGTTAGGAATATTCTATATAAAAAAAAGGGGAAGGCTAAATGGAATAGTCACATCTGACGTAGAAACTACCTACTAAACACGTTATTGAAGAAGAGAGAGGGAGGGCAGAATTTTGGGGAAAACGAGGAATAATACGTAAGCAGCTACTGGATGGCCAGTTTCTTTATGAACGAAAATTGCTTGCTAATTCCCAGGAAATCCCACGCGAAAATCCAGGGGTGTGCGGAACAAATTTGAAAAAGAGTGCTTTAGAGAATAAAATGCTCGTGGGTCGACTACAGCCGAAGTAGTTACCCCCACACAACACACTGACACTGCTGCTTTTACGAGTATTCCGCTTCTTTGCAGGTCATATTTAGTGCTCTAAAAGTTTGGTGCGCCTGTAGAGCAACTTTACAATAAAAATGACCCCATTCCGGTTATTAACAAAAGACAACTAATGTAAGATACACTGTTGCGCGTTGTTGCAATCATTGTTGCCCTGAAAAAGCAGTAAGTATTACATATTCTGAGTGTGTGTTTGTAGCTTTAGGTATCCAGCATGCAATGCGCATGGGCTATATTGTCTTCTATGGCTTGCCCGACTCTACAATATTTTTCCACATTATCTCAGAAACGGCACGATTTTCGAAAAAAAAAAAGTTATTGAACACAAAATGTGTGGTTTGATTTTCTTTACAACTTTTATCTGAAACATTCTCATTCTAAGAAGAAGTGAGCCAGATATGATTTAAAACGTATTTTGGTTTCCATGTAAAGTACCAGTTATTCTTGTCCGATTTTAATGGAACGTGAATTTTGACAGATTCTCTAATACTACTCAATAATCAATTTTCATGAAAATCCTTCCAGTGGGAACCGAGTTGTTCCAGGCGGACAAAAGGACAGACATGGCGAAGGTAATAGCTCGCTTTTTGCAATTTGACCAAAGCGCCTAATAAAGAGAACAAAGTGTTTCTTTGCTATAGAAAAGGCACTTCCAGCGAATCGGTACACAAACTGTTCAAAGATTCGCAGCCTTTGCTTCGCAAAGTACATTCACGAGCCCACATCAAAAACCGTTAAGTAGGTCCTTTTTTAAAACCAAGGGTACAGCAGAACTACCATATCACGGCAAAATTAAAATACAGCTGAAATGTTTCACAGCCCCAGGAGGTTCGACTTGCAGTTTGCAGTTGTTCACTTACGGTTTATTTACCGGCTCAAGTGACAGCGCTGAATGGCAAGGCAACTAGTGAATAATAAATTGGAAAGGAATGTGGAATGCTGAGAAAAACCACAAGAACCCGCAGTAGGTATAGCCGGTCTCAGAATGCGACAAATACCCCAGGTCCTCCCGTATATATGAACCCGACTCGCGATAATCGGTGAAGAAAAATTTTGTGGCACCATGTCTACGATACCTTCCGCATTGTCACGAATTACCGCTGAGAACGACCAATAGATTCTCAAGGACTCAATGGAGATTTCCTAGTTATTAGTAAGAAGTCCACATTCGAATATACGTTAAAATCGGTCCGTATGACAATCAGTCATATTAGGCTTGCTGTCGTACAGATCGAAGTTTCTATGCCCCCCCCCCCCCCCCCCCCCCCCCTTCTGTAACAATTTTAAAAAAAAAAAATTTTTTTTCTTTCTTTTTCTCTTTTTTTTTTTTAAAAAAACAAAAAAAAAAAAAAAAAACAAAAAAATTT
>Ga0131853_10006136_pt1 | contig 21701 bp, 9 predicted proteins | sample TergutLab28metaG_FD_92764 | JGI IMG/M metagenome (GOLD analysis project Ga0131853, IMG submission 92764) | Labiotermes labralis P1 segment gut microbial communities from Petit-Saut dam, French Guiana - Lab288 P1 (version 2) (version 2) | ecosystem: Host-associated > Arthropoda: Insects >... | reverse complement strand
GCTTGTGAGTGCGGTAATGAACCTTCGGGTTCCGTGAAATGCGGGGAATTTCTTGACTAGCTGCAAACCAGTTAGCTTCTCAAGAAGGACTCTGCACCATGGAGTAAGTAAGTAAGTAATAATGTGCACCATCCCAGTAGCCGCGCGGTCTTACGCTTGGGTCTGCGGACGCTCTCTTGCTGGGATTGCGGGTTCGAATTCCGCCGCGTACATGGATGTCTGTCTGTTGTGAGTATTGTGTGTTGTCGGGTAGAGGTCCCTTCGTCGGGCTGATCACTCGTCCAGAGGAGTCCTACCAAGTGTAATGTACCCGAGTGTGAATGTGAAGCCTTGAAAATGAGGAGGCTTTGGGGGAAAATAGTTTGCACCGTGAAGGGGAAAGCGTTAATCGCATAACGGTGAGATTGCCAAGGAGGTGAAGATTTTAAGACTGCGGATTCTGGCTTATATCATTTCCGCCTTGCAGATGGCGGTAACAGTTTCCTCCGAAACACTAATAGAATAAAGTTTTCCTTGTGCATACCATGAAGGCATATGTGGATGGGAGTTTAGTTTCACTCCTCCTTAACCGCAGCATAAGATCGAACCATGTAATCAGCTTCACGCTTTGGCCGTTTCACCTCTGGGTAAATAGGCCCCCATAACTACTTAGTAGTGAGCTGGTTAGGTTCCAGATTCCGTCGGGACGCCTTGGTGAATAGGATGTTTCTTTCCTCTGCCGTGTTTCAAACCACATTTCCTCGGTTTTGGAGCTTGTAGGCTATTCTTTATACTTCCGACAAAAGGCCGTACGAGAATCTTCTCTCACCTGTTTCGTCTACGAATTTTCGTTAACTTCTTTCTGTTCATTGAAGTTGTTCCTTTAAAGTTTACGCTTAATCTTGTGTATGTGCATAGGAAGATGCAGGGCACACATACACACATTAGGCTTTATCTGACATGTGAACAACCAGCTTCACATTGTATCCATATTTGCCTATACTGCAGGCATTAGTAGTTTGGGGAGACAGCAGATGCATTCTGGGCCTCATAATTAATGTATTTAATGAGTGAGTCCTACAGGCTTCCTGGCTTTGATTGAATAATCACAGAAGCCCGACTGTTTGACCGGATAAGCATCATGTATTCAACTATGAGTTACATACTTGATATTCTGTCAGATCACTATTCGGCTTTTTGTTGGCTTAGCTTCAAACCATTGGGTACCCAAAGTAACTGATTAACTGGCCAAATTTCTAAGTTGCGACCTTTCGCTTTGGTATAGAACACATTGGTTCGGTACGTCTAATACTACTTGAATACTACACTGAATGAGTTACTCCTTCCATCCTGACAGTTTACTACCCCAGAAGCCATCTCGGTGTTATAAATCCGGCTCCTTTGTCTTAAATGTAGCCATTTTCTAAGATGTTTCCTCGCCAATAGTTTTCATGTGAACTCTGCAAACGCCCCACAACTCAACCTGCCCCCACTGATCGTCCGTCGTTGCACCCGACTAATTTGCAGCTCCTCTTTGTTTGTTCGTTAATTCTCAGCGGGGACACGGCCGTAATCCCAGGGTCTTTGCAGAAGGATGGGGGTGGTGGTGATCTCGTCTGTCGCCGATGACGTAATATTTACATGCACGCACAGACACATTCCACTTCCAAGGAAACGGAAAACCACCGGTTCATTAAAATCTCTAAGCTACCTAATAATTATTAATCTTTGTATTGCTTGGTTCTGCATGTCTTGGTACTGAAAACACCAGCATTTGTGACCGATGGAGCGGATCAAGTAGCTCGTATGAAGGAGGGCGTATACAGAGTTTTGTAGAGAAACCTGAATAAAAGAGACCACTTACAACGCCTAGGCCAAGATGGGGAGTAGTATTAAAATGGATATTCAGAAAGTTGAATAGGGGAATGGGCTGGATTGATATGGCTCGGAAAAGGGACAGATGAATTGCTCTCGTGAACATGGCAATGAACGACCGGTTTCATAAAATGTGCGGAATTCTTGATTAGCTGAGGACCTTTTAGCTTTTCAGGAAGGACTCTGCTCCATGGACTTAGTTTAGGCACTTAGTAAGTTAGTTATTTAGATGGTGGCCAAATAAGCTTCACCGAACGTGGTTAAAAGCGTCAAACTCTTCGGCTTGCTCTTTTAGTTTCTCTAATGCTATAGATCCCCGAGATGAGTGACTCACTTTATCAGTTCGCTTTCCCTTGCCAGTTTTCTACCAGTAAGAACGGTGAACCATGGTGAGGGAAGGCATAACCAGCCGCCTACCTTGTTCAGCTAGACTCCCGAATATTCTTCGACCATTTAAATAAGCGTATTTTGGACTACATTAATTTAATCTGGGAGGTATTAATTGACCTTCCTAGACTACACCTTCCATTATATAACCAGACGTGCAGCCAAATTTCCGGGTATGCCCAAGTCTCAAAACATTCCGTCCTGGGAATCGAGCCGAGGATTGTGGATTAAGATTTTTGTAACAGTCTCATCTTGAAACTAACTGAGTTTGTTTATCTTGTCAACTAATTTTGAAATATTTTCAAGTCATAATTGTTAGAGGTCTTTATATTCGTCTATTCCAGGGTATCCACCGGTTCAGACGGTATAAATATAATATTCTATCCATGTTCAAAGTGCGTTATCGAGCTCTTTAACATATTTACTTCAAAGCTATCTGTGCTGGCCTTCAAAAGAATGAATGTACGTTTTACGACACCTAATCATCACTCCCATCCCCTTGGAAACAAATTAAAACCTTTAGTATCAATATACCAGATTTATGTCACTCAGTTTCGACCCTCCTGATTCTCTTGTACTTTAAATGTAGCTCCTGTAACAAACAAGCAAACACACTACCTGCCCAATTACTACGTGCCGCTTAGTGTTTTAGAAGCCTGAAGACGCGCACACACACTAAATTTCTTGCTTTGTATAGAACCGCTGATCCATTACGGTGCCTTCACCAAGTCCTTTCGCCTAGCCACATTAATTCACTCCACACTATCCCATCCTCTTTCTTTCCTGGTAATTTTAATATAGGGTCTACTTGTACCTATTCCTGCGTCTTTCAATAGGTGTCCTGTCTTAGGAGGGGGTGGGTACGTCAATACACAACTGTCTCTTTATCCTATTTATTAGGCTGACGACATGTTTCGGCCACTGTGGGCTATCCTCAGGTCACAAAAATATATAATGAGGAGAAAATATACAGTATAAGAAAATTAGTTGTTGTGCATGTTTTGAGCTTTCAACGAGATCTCATTCTCTTGCGGTATGTATAAAGTGCCTTGAGTTTAAAATACGTATGTATGTTGTCCTGTCTTATATGTGTTGTGAGGTTGCAGGCAAAGTTTCGAATCTTTTGTTCGACGAAACTTTCGTAATTGCGCTCCGAAGTAGAAAAAAGATGAACATATAGGAACTTCTTTCCTTCAGTATACTCGGTTCCATTCAAGCATGTCATGTTGGCCAGTGTACGAAGTTGACACAGCGTGTGGTAAATCCACAGGGTTCGTTTTGTCGGGAAAGATGAAGTAAGAAGTTTGTGGCCGCCCTCCCACTCCTGTCATTCTTTCCATTTAATGTCAGCCCTGATAGACGGGCATTGTTGCCGGATTATGAGACCCCTTTAATGATGTTTATGCCTCAGTATAGGAATTCGTGTGATTTATATCCGGATATGGTCAGTTTGACAGTTAAAGTCATAGCGGTACAGCCTAAATGATTGTCCGTTTTGCTTTTTCACAATTCTCTATCAACCCGACGTTAATCATCTAGAGAGCCGGGTGGATGTGAGGCTACAGCCGATTACCATAAGCTGTCATTACGAAATTAAGATGAGTGTCTTCTGGGACTGAAGTGAGACAAGGTGATCAGCAAATTGTACACGGATCAAAGTGTTAAAATAGGACTTGCTCAAGGAGATACACAAAGTGTGAACATTGGAAGAGTAGATAGACAAGGATGCGGTTTGTCACTGATTCTTTTTAACTTGTACAGGTTTCGATACTTTAAAATATGAGGAAAAGTAGCTCGCACTGTGAAATATGCAGATTACGTTGTGCTACTGGCCAAGGAGGAGCACGCGGTGCGCATTTAGTTGAGGCACTGCGCTACAAACCGGAAGATCTCGGGTTTGATTCCCGATGGTGTCGTTGGAATTTTTCATTGATGTAATCCCTCCGGCCGCACTATGGCTCTGGGGTCGACTCAGCCTCTAAAAGAAATGAGTACCAGGAGTATTTTCTGGGGGGGGGGGTAAAGGCGGCCGGTGCCTAGGGCTGACAGCCTTACCACCATCATATGCCGATAGTCTTGAAATCTGGGAGCCTCAAACTCCTGGAACCCTCAGGGCCTGTCCAGGCATGTAATGGGATTGCTTTTTTTTACTGGCTAAGGAAGAAACGCTGCTACAGGGCGTGATTGGTAGACTAATTGAAATTGTTAGATGCTATGGAATGGAAATGAATGTGGACAAAACTAAGGTAATGAGAATCTCAGGGCAACCATGACCAATACAGACAGATCAAAAACATGCACGATTTCAGGCATCCGCCGCCGTGTAACATCTTCGCTCTTTTGGGATGTTACGCATCGTAGATTGTGGTGGTTACCGAGGTTTCGGGACAACCTAAGGATCCAATCTTTAGGGGTCAAGCAGACCAAAAGTCCTTGACCCTTGAAGATGGAACCGATAGATTGTCCCGAAACGTCAGTAAAGGTACCAATCTACGCTTCGTGACATCCAAGAAAAGCGAGCATCGCAGAGCAAAAACACTTGAGAATGTAAATTGTTTCGATTATTTGGGTAGCGTAATAACAAACGATGAAAGATGTACACGCGAAATTAAAACCAGAATTGCCCTGGTAAAAGCAGCATTCAACAGGAAGAAGACTTATTTCAACAGCAAGCTGGAATTCATTTTAAGAAATAAGCTAGTGAAACGCTACATGTGGAGCCTAGCTTTGTGTGGTGCTGAAACTTAACACTTCGGCAAGCAGGACAGAAGTAAGCTGAAAGTTTTGAAATGTGCTGCTGGAGAAGAAGGAGAAGATCAGTTGGACGGATCACGTGAGAAATGAAGAAGTATTAAATGTGTCAAGAAGGAGAAGAACATCCCACAAACAATAAAAAGAGGAAATCTAACTTTATTGGTAGCGTCTTGCTTAGGAACAGCCTTCTAAAACGATTTGTTGAAGAACACGTAGAAATAAGGATGGAAGTGACGGGAAAACGAGGATGAAGACGTTAGCAGCTACTGGATGACGTTAGGGAAAAGCGAGGATACTGGAAACAGAGAGAGGAAGCACTATATCACACTACTTGGATAACTCGCTTGGGAAGAGGCTAGGGACCTGTCGTATGACAGAGTACACGATAGACATGGATAGGCTTCTGGATGTAATACCACGTACTTTGTGGATGCATACCAACGTTCTAAGGAACCTCCTGCCTCTGTCTTTACCTTAAATTGAAGTAGAAGACTTTTCACAAAATCTGTCACTTCTTTGCCAAACTAAAAGGCGTCGCCTCACAACACAGTGGTCTTGATTGCTTATTGCTTAGGCTTACATTGTGTGGAATATACGTACAAGAAAAGCACTGTAGGTATAAATGTAAAATTGAGAAGCTTTCGTGCAAACATTGTTGCAGTGTAAAAACAATAAGTGTAACATATTCTGAGTATGTGTTTGTAGCCTTACATACGGGGCATGCAACGCGCATGCGCCAGATTGTCATCTGTGGCCTGGCCGGCTCTACGTATTTTTCCATATTATCTCATAAACGGCACGGTTTGCGAAAAAACAATTCTGAACATAAAATGTTTTATGATCTTATCTACAACATTTATTTAGAACGTGTCTCATTTTAAGAAGAACTGAGCGATATATCATCAAAAGTTTATGTCGGTCTGCATGTACATTACATGTACCGTTATTCTTGTCAGATTTTAATGAAATTTGAATTTTCTGACATAGTTTCGAAAAATACTCAAATATCAGATTTCATTAAAATCCGTCCAGTGGGAGCCGAGTTGTTCCAAGTGGACAGACTGATGTACAGACGGACAGACATACGGATCTAATAGTCGCATTTTGAACTTTTTCAACGCCCTTAAAAATAGTGATTATCAAAGTTACGGTGTTCTGGGATGAGTCACACCATTGGCAACCTAGTTTGGTTCATGGTTACCAAAGTTTCGGAAAAAACTTTCGGCTTTCAATTTCAGGTTTCCTTTTATCCCACAGTGTTTCTATCAGGAGTTTTCCGAAACAGTGGTACATATCTTCCGATGTGTATGGAGTCACATGTCGGTTAGCCAGTTCCGATACATTCTGGGACAGTCTTTTTTAAAACATACTGATCGATAGTTTCTACACCCTTTTCCCTTCACCATGCCTAATTATCCTGTCAGTTTCAGTCTATACGATTTGTCCATCTCATTTTGTTTTTTAATATACTAACGACGAAAGAGTTCCTTCATGTTGCTATTTAAACAGGACATTAAATAAATTATTGAATTTTATTACATTCTTCTGTGTTTGGTAATTCGCAGCTTTGTGACCTTTAGTTGTTCCTGAAGCTATGGATGAACGGCAGCTTTTGACGGGAACAAAACAGAGACAAGTTATCTGTATTTTGTGTGTCACGTTCGTATCGGCACTCTGCGGCACGTTTGACCCTCACTGCATCACGTCTTAATTAAATAGAAACAGCACACTTCGCTAAACACGAGACAGTTACAACTCTCTGCACGCACCGCTGTACCATCCAGGAAATGGCTTCATCGGCCACAGCATTGTCATTACAAGGATGATACGAACAACGTAACCCCAACATTCGTAAACTAACTTGGTGTTTTAACATCTCTAGCAGTCATACATGAGTACGAATGTTGTCTTAACCTTTCCCTCGGTATCCATAATCATTAGTAGAAATGAAGCAACTTTCTCAGTGTCGTCTACTGCAGACAGTGTCTCCACCTGCCGTAACATCTTCGATTAGAAGTAGCTGTTTTGATATTTCTCATGTTTTCCTACATTCGGAATAGTGCTATATTGGTTCGATATCCTCACCCATTCCAAACAAATGCCGAGAAAGTTTCTGCAAATACGCTGCATTGAATCATTATCTACTTATAATTCATTTTAATCTACAAATCTCTTTCGACATTATATCTTCCTGGAAGCTAAAGTTGCGTGTTGAATATCTGAGACTAGAGTTTTACCTGTTTCAGTTTGGCGTATCGGCGGGTTCTTGATGGCGCTCTACGCGGCTAGCCGACGTATTAAGTTGTTTTGTGCCGTGACAAATTCACTTGATTTAGAGGACGCAAAAAAAGATAAAAGTCCTCACATCAATCTAAAACTTGTTTCAGTAGCGACGGTGGAAACTAGGTTACTCTTAAAGAACGGGATCAGCGCTCTTCATTTTTTCCCCTCGGTTTTAGAGGAAAGTTGAAAATGAGGAAATAAAATGTGAGCAATTCGAGGTGTCTTGTTTCGTAGAATTTTTCTTTTATTCATTTCGTTTTCAGTGGAGATTATCTTGTTCCTAAATACGAGGCACCCTATACTCCGTCTCCCCTTTTCAGTACTGCATAACCTGTACTTCCTTTTATGTACTAGTACAGCCTAACCTGTACTTTCTGTCTGATTTAATATACCATAATTTCTTGTTCTTATCCCTGTTCTAGTTAACCATAATGTCTACTTTCTGTCCTGTTCTAATACTGTGTAATACCGGGTTGTTATCACTGTTCTAGTATAGCATAACCTCAACTTTCTGTCCTAATATAGCAAAATATTTGCTTCTTATTCCTGTTCTATTACAGAAGCACCTCTATTTTCTGTCCTGTTCTAATGTAGCATAATATCTGGTTCTTATCCATGGGCTAGTATAGCATAATCTATAATTTCTGTCCTCCCTTTAATAAAGCGTAATGTTTACTTCTTATTTATGTTCTATAATAGAAGCAACTCTATTTTCTGTCCTATTCTAATATTACATAATAGCCATTTGCTTCTTATCCGTGTTCAGTAACAAAACTACTTCTTTCTGTCCTGTTGTAATATAGCATAACATCTTACCCGATCCCTGTTGTGTATAGCACGACCTCTACTTCCTCTCCTGTTCTAATATATGTTTCTTATCCCCGTTCCAACGTAATATAAATTTTGGTTTTCATGTCCGTCATAATTACATCATATTTAGCCGAATTTTCCCTATCGGACTTGGTTCGAACGGAGGTATGCTAATGCTGTACGCTTCAGCAAGAAGTGATAAACATTTACGCTGTATTGAAGTTCATTTTTCCCCAACAATTTGCAAGCAGGCAACGGAAGTTGGACTGAAGTACGATAGATACTCTGGGACTGAGAGTAACTGAAACCTCACAATTGACGAAGTTCCGAAACAACTAACAACCCACATTGAGAGGCGTATACACTCTATTTGTCCATCTTCTTTGAAAGTACGTGCCGTTGCTTAAGAGAGGTCACTGCCTAGAGACCACAAAGTCTCGCACCCAGTACTCGATGGGTTACTAATGATAGAGATCAGGTTCCCTCATCTCTGATAATTTATGCAAAACTGGCTTGTTCCCGAAGTTTGTGGCAAATATTAAAAATACTTACGAAATTCGCAATGCAACTGTCTCACCAGAATCTGAGAACGGTCGTGTCTAATGCCTGTGCTAGTAAAATGTATGTGTAAAGGCAGGCAAATCTCTGAGGTGGGCTGAGTGTTCTTCGTTGTGTATTTCTGTTAGCAGAAACCAAATACCTCTGAGAAGAATCTCCTGTTTCAGCTTAATGTATTTACTTGGCGCGATAAGATATATCGGCAGAACAAGGAAGACCCTGTGTCTTGAAGATAGATCGGGTTAGTTGTTTAACACAAACTTTTGGCAGTAGAGCCACACGAAAGAGTAGGTACCTATTACCACGTTTACTTTTCAGCTCACAGATTTCTTGTTCCGAATTCACGACAGATGCGAAAGTTTGTTACCAGCTTCCCGTAAACCAATATCCTTCGACAGCTTAGCCACCAAGTGTTTTCACTAGTCTGTCTGTCTTGACGGGCTCGTGTTTGTCTAATAAACTACTTCCATTGTTTCGTGTAAACAAATATCATCATGGTGAGCACAGTCTGAAGATGCTGGTGTTTACGATCACATTTTGCTGGTAATGTGATATAGTGTAGTCTGATAAGTACGTTCCGACGTTTTGGAGAAGATTTCTACCAAAGTCTTCAGGGTATAAAAAGTCTATGGTCTTCAAGGCGTTACATCCCATAAGTTTTCTGTCTTCTGTCGATATTTTTCTGTGCCACAAGAACTCACCAACCTGAAACAGAGTATTGCGAGTCAGTGTTCCCTGGACGGCCTATGAACCAAATGCAGAATTTCGGGATATTAAACCAAGTGGTACATATTTTAAACACTGTGCTCTTAAGGTAGAGAAATATATACTTAAAAGCTTAAGAAGTAACATCGCTCAGAAGCTTTATTAGCTTATTCTGAATCGTAATATTCTTCACTGCAGCTTCCTCCAGCCTCAGAATAATAGTCTAACAATCTAAGACTGGTTGGGCTGATCTGAAAATTACTCGTGCTCTATAGAAATCTAAGGTTGTTCACATGTTCACAAGATCTGTTCACTGGACTCCTTCAACTTTAGGAAGTGTGTCATCCCCGTTGTGTGTGTGTATGTGTGTGTGTGAAAATTTGAAATGGTATGCAGCCAAACACAACTATATCACTTAAGGTGTATTTAATGGCTAAACTGGACAACTACATGTTTCGGCCTATACTGGCCATCTTCAGGTTATCTTAAGAGAATTTAATTTAAGGTTCTACTATATACATTGAGCGCGCACGTGGTGCAGAGATCTCTACATACGGGTCTTATCGCTTAAAGTAAATCCATGTGCTCTGACTAGAGGCATGGTGCTGCTAGTAGCTGGTGTCATGTTTTGAAGGTTCTGGAGTTAAATTTTAAGTATACACTTCTCAACCTTACAAGCACATGTCTAAAATATATACCACTTGGTTTAGTATTCCGAAATTCTGCATTGTTTAAGCTTAGTTTCTCTGTACGTTTGTATGATCCGCACCATAATTGCCGATTACTTCTTCAAACAACAATAACTAGTGTTTGCTATGAGTTAGGAAATGAATGTTTGTCATGTACATGAAATTCAAAGTCAGGAATTTTATACAGTCGTAGCAACATCTGTCTTTCGGCATCGACATGTAAATTTATTCCACCAATTTGATGTTTTCCAATCAACCCACGACCCATTTGAAACGTTTCACACTGTTATATTGTAAAGTCTGTACATCATCCATCAGGCTGTTAGCATGAAGATTTGTAACCGACATTTTTTTCTGTTTTTTTTAAATATATTCGTCGTTCCGTCCATCGTAATTCTAGGTTGAAGAAATCCAACGAGATGCAACTGTATGCAGATATTTATTTACTGCTAAATTACTCTACATGTTTCGGGCGTCCATCGTGCCCATCATCAGGAGTACATAAAACTGGTTTGGGACCGTTTTATATACTCCTGATGATGGGCACGATGGACGCCCGAAACATGTAGAGTAATTTAGCATAAATAAATATCTGCGTACAGTTTCATCTCGTTGGATTTCTTCAACCTATTTTTCTTCTGTGTCGGTAAAGTTTGTAGTGTGTTCGCAAACAGTCTTCATTCCCTTCCCAGCCGGTAATTATGTGCGTCTTCACGACCAGACTGAGCGGAAGTGACATAACGGCTTATGTACGGTGGCACTTCAGTGTCCTGTTTATTTTTATTTTGTGAGAATGCATTATACTCTTCCGGTCCTCGGAATGTTCTTTCTTGTCGTGTTCCTGAACACTGGCGCCGCGAGATGGCAGCACTGATGACTGTAAGAGTTGTATGGAATAATAAATAAGATACACAAACCTACGCCTTGTTGTGTGAGTTTCATTTGGCTAAGTTTTACTCTTGTTAATTTTTGTTATATTTTCCATTTTTTGTGTTAATCTACGTGCAGATGAGCCATTGTTCGTGGAATGCAGATGTTAAGATGCTACATGTCCATTAAAATAATATACGAGTAATTGCTTCCTCATACATTCTACACGTTTCATCATTTACTAGGTACAGTCTGAGCTCCAGTCGCCTCCACATCTCTATGGAATATGGATTAATTTTGAACAAGGATGTCTTACCTGTATTCAAAAGCTGGCCTCAGCAGGGTAAACCACGAAACACCTTAATCAGTGAGGTCATTGTCCCGTCTGATATCGAAAGGGCTACATTCTGAATAAAAGTCTGTAGCTGTGCTTGATTATAAGCGAATTCTGACGACATATGACACATACTGGAGACGGTATAGTGTGTGTGTGTGTGTGTGTGTGTGTGTGTGTTTTGGTGTGTGTGTGTTGTGTGTGTGTGTGTGTGTGTGTGTGTGTTCTGTGTGTTCTGTGAAGGACAATTGGTTGCTCTAAACGCCACCTGAAATGGCAATCATAAAATTGTCCAACAAATTATATATTTGTGTTCCATCTGATCCTTGCTATGATTAGACATTATTTCTCTAAGCAGAATTAATCTATTTATCTAAATAGTAGATGCGCATACTGTTTACTATGAAGTAGGAAATTGGTCTTTTGTACATAATTTAGACTAATTTCTTGCGAATATTCAGGTTTTCGGGGCGGTATTTTTTAATATTCCATTCTTCTTAGACTCGACGCCACGTAGGTGGGTAAGCGGGTTCTCGACGTTTTGATACACCGTAATGGTCTCATATTTAAGGGTCGAAATGTCCGATACTGGATGCTTCGACCCTTGAAGGTGAGGCCAAAATATTGTTACGCAACGTCGGAAACGGAATACTCGGTGGCGCAGCGACATATTTAAGAAGAACGGAATCTTCAGTTCTGTTTCATTTTGTGAAGGATTAAAGGGATTACTTTCCTTCGTGGGAGATGTTTTATCCGACCCTGGATTTTGTCTAGCTTTGTTAGCATTGCGTGTCAAAGTTTTTTTTTACCTCTTTCACGTAAGGCCATAATCCAGAATGCTATAAGCAATAGAGGGTGACTTGGTGAACTTCCCTTTTCGACGTTCGAAGTCTTTGACGCTTGTTCCCGGCACGACACGTCGCCTTAACTTTGAGTGGTGCTCTTACGAAATGATAAAAGCTCCCCCCAACTTCTCTCCGGCGATAGTGTTATGACATTAGTTCAGGGACTAGAAAGTTGAAGGCGGCTGGATAAGATGGGATTTGTTTTTTTCTCTAAACCAGTATCATAAAATCCCTTGATGAAATGCGTACATTGTTTGAATTTAAAACCTATAAATTGCTACATTTGATTCATAAAATTTCTGCATCCGTACGCCTGTTTTTGTATTCCAGTAACTGTTTGTCATAACTGCAGTGACAGGGCTGTTATGTGCCTCCCCGAGGAAGTGAAAATCCATAGTGGAGTTGTAAAGAATATGCTTATGACAAAAGATTTGCCCCGACCACTTCCATGCACAAATTATTGTCCACTGACCTATTCATAAATTAAAATCTGTCGCACTCTTCATGAAAGACTTTCTTTTGTTAATTTTCAATAAAAAAAATATCTGTGCCCGCAGTTAAGGGCAAAAGCTTATAGTAGCCGAATCTACCCTTTGAAATGCGAAATTCAATTCAATTATATTTAAAGATTCTGTCTCTACCTCCAATTTAATGCTCACAGACATCATTATGGAGACAAACCAGTTAATGATGTTGCGGGAAATAATTGATTTTCTTTATGAGAATCACATTAAAAAACACAGTTACGTACTCCAGTCAAAAAGTAGAGCTTGTGAATGTTAAATCAGAAGGTACATACCGTAGCCACATGCTTGAAAGGGCCAGTCTAAAATGAAAGCGCTGTAGCCACTTTATTGACACGAAAACGCCGTTGCTGCATTCTAGTTTCGCACTGCGAGTTTTTTTAAAATATTATTTATTGGTGGATATTTTAAAATTAATGATATTACAAACAAAATGTGATATTGTATAATTCAGTGGAGACTTGCCGGAAGCGTACAAAGTAAATCGGAATTACCTGTCTTTAAAATGCGGTCCACAAGCTGGAAGAGACTTTGTGAAATGTGTGACAAGACAGACTCAACGAAGGAAATGAAAGTGCTGATGGAATATGCGCGTGGACCTGATACTTGAATAAATGGCTCCATGGGGTCCCCCTTCGTAAGCTAATTGTTCAGTTTCTGAAGGAATTAACCGCTGTTTATGGAAACAAAAATGTCATTTTCCTGTTCCAAGAACCCGCTACTGGTGTTCATTCGGAGCAGATGAATCCAGTCCACAATCTGGAATTCCGTTTCTTTGAAATTAAAAGGTAAAACAGTCCCATTACAGGCCTGAAGAGGCCCAAAGGGTTCCAGGAAGTTAAGGTTCCCAGATTTCGTGACAACGGCACAGGATGGTGGTAGGTTGTCAGCTTTACGCACCGGCTGCCTTTACCCCTAGGAAATGCTCCTGGTACTCATTTATGTTACAGGCTGAGTCGACCCCAGGGTCATAGTGCCATCGGAAAGGTTTTTATATCAATGAAAAATCCAGTGACACTAGCCGGGATCGAACCAGCGACCTTCCGATTTGTAGCACAGCACCTTAACCACTGTGCTACCGCGGTCCCAGATTTTCCAACTAGCCTCTTTTATTTGAGTTTTCCCACCAAACCCCCGCGCGAATATATTCCCTATCCCATTGAGCCTCTTTGATATCATGATCCTAATATTGTGTGATAAGGATTACATATCAGGAATTCCTTATTTTTATTCCTCGACTCTTTGAATATGCATCTTCAAGTTCTTAAGCCCACAGGGACTTGGTCTGACAAACTCGGGAGTAAAGAAAGTTCCTCCAGACGAATTTCCTGTCGTTCTGTACACGACGTGATCAAGAACTGCAGGGGGTGTGGCTATTTTCCATTCGGTCCGCCCCCAGTGTACTTTGTACTGTGTTGGAGGCTGCTTAACGCACGGCTGGCTAGTTTAGATCGACGGACCGGAAATTCAGCAATCCGTGGTGGAAACCGCACTGAATAATTCGAGCTTGGCGACGCAGGTTTCTGTTAAAAGCAGGCCAAGTGTCGGGTCAGTGGTGAAGCCTTGAACACCGAGCCTGAGATGGAGATGCGAACTTGGTGTTGAAAGATTCTACCGACGAGTTTGATGTCGCCACTCGTAACAACGTAGAAGAAAAAGAAATTGTACTACAGTAGTTATTAAAGAGTTATCAGTTATTCGGTTTGAATAAGCGTAATTTATAAATTCAGTGAAGATCTGGCGCGGTACCTGGAAGTTAAACGCCAGTATTATCACTCAATTATTTTACCAACCACAGCACTTATATAAATTTATAAAATTTACACATTGAAACATTAAAACGCTCCGACATATTCCGGTCCTAGGACCATCATCAGGGAGCTATATCGTCCTTGCTTAAGTTACACTATTAAAAGTCATATTAATTTCACTATTCCAGTTGGTTTTGTGGAAGCATGCCGTGTTGTGTTGTGTTGTGTTGCCAAGAGTGCCCTGCTACGGATGTGCGTTCTGTGTTTCGTGGCGTGATATCACGCCACGAAACACAGAAAGCACATCCATAACAGAAAACTCTTGGCAACACAATACAACATAACACATCACAACACAACACGGCATGCTGCCACAATACCCAACTGAAATAGCGAAATTAATGTGACTTTTTATAGCGTAACTTTAGCAAGGACGATACAGCTCCCTGATGATGGTCCTAGGACCGAAACATGTCGGAGCGTTTTTAATGTTTTAATGTGTAAATTTTATAAATTTATATAAGTGCTGTGGTTGGTAAAATAATTGAGTGACTTGACAACATGCACGGTATAACAAAGAAAATAGCCAGTATTATCTTTGTTACAACTCCCAGCCATCCACTTTTACCCTCACTGCCTCTTTTCAGAATATATGTCTTAGCCTATATTAAATAATTAATATTAAATTAATATTAATGTCAGTTAAATAATATTAAATTGATATTAATTGAATAATATTAAAATTTAATGGTGAAAATTTTCCAGTACGTTTTTGCATAAAGTTTCTTACACGTTCATTTTCCCTCCCATCACGTTTACGTAGTCTGTAAGATTCTAATCTTCCAAATCTACAATGTGGCCTAAGTATTTATTGTTTGTTAGGTACATTAAAATTTCTTACTTACATCTTAGAATGGAGTATTTCTTGATGCTTGGTTTTCAGATTTTTAATTCATTTTATCCAATGTAAAGAAATGCGTGTTGGTGCGGAGTCTTTAGGTGTGCTGTTAGCACTTTCTGATCATAAGTACGATAGATCGATTAGAATTTCAAGAAAGGAGCCAACAGTACGCAGTGCAAAGAGAAGGTAAATTAATAAAGCGACGGGTACAGCAAAATAGAAGAAGCTGGATTAGATTAAACACTACGTTACTCTTAATTAGGCCTGCATCCCAAATTATAAGATGTGAGTGTAAAATACCGTTATCACGAGGACACAGTAGTTCTATATTTCTCTGTTTAAAGCAGCAGATTTTGATACCAATAAATTACTACATCACGAGAAATTTTATTCCCATAAAAAACATATTGAACATGCGATCTGAACTTCAAGGTGCGTCATTCCCGCTGTGTTTGTTAGAACCTAAGGTAATAATTCCATAAGGATATAGCAGTCGTAACACAACTATATTATCAGGTGTATATAAATTATCAACATCAACTACATGTTTCGGCCAATGCTACTGTGGCCATCATCAGGTAGGATATAAGTTTTATAGAGAAGCTATATAGATATGATATAATATAGTTCCCTCTTACCTACACTAATTATTTTTTTCTACATTATATCTATATAGCTTCTGTATAAAACTTGTATTCAACCTGAAGATGGCCACAGCAGCAATGTCCGAAACATGTAGTTGATGTTGATAAATTATATACACCTGATAATATAGTTTGTGTTACGACTGCTATATCCTTATAGAATTATTACCTTATGCGATCTTAAAATTTCTGTAACTGCATGCAGTGTCTGTTATGGTGCTTTGTACAGCCGCTATAACTTCTGCCGTCAGTTCTTCCGGTCTTCAGAAGGCATCACTAACCCTTCAACCGCTATTAGGATTTCTTTCAGTCAAACTGTCCAGTGTTTTCGGTAATGTATATAAATGCACGATTGCGTCCGAATTAGTAGGTGTAAGTAGAGGTCTGAGGCTTTTCCTATATCTTTATTACCCCTCTGTATTTTACACTGTCGCTACTGCAAAGAGTTAGTACACTCTTGCGTGGCAGACACTATGAAGCTTTGAAGGTTTGAGGAGGATAGAAGGGAAATTGCTTTCTTTAGAATCCCCTTAGTAGACTGTCTAGACCTTTGCACTATTGAGTATATGGAAACATCAATCTGGAATTTTTATTAATTTACTTTATAAAGAAAATGCAGTATATTAGGAATACTAGACAAGACAATGTATGAGACACAGTATGAACGTATTAAGCTAGTCATAGAAACAGACATGGGTGTATTGTGCTCATACCCGTGAGGAAGTAAAGTAACCAAGCATGTATTTGGACAGTTGGAAGTCTTGGGTCAACTGTCAAATTCCAGCCAACTGCATAGTAGTTGAAGAATAAAGGACCAACTTGATGTCACTTGCTATTTTATTTCACTTCTTATGTACTCAACATGTTTCGGACATTAATATATCCATCATCAGGATCTTGCGACTGTGCTGTTGAATTACCACCTCCGTCGTTTTGTTCTCGGTTCGTTGTGAGTTGGAGATTTGGTGCGGCTGTGTTTGAGTAGTGTCCGTGTTGCAGGCTGAATCTTCAGCCTGCAACAGCCTGAAGAAGGAACCAGTGGTAGGAGCGAACCACTGTTAGCAGGAGAACCTTAAACGGCGGAACGAGTAGACGCGTTAAGAATATTGAAGGTGGGGGAAGTACATAAATGTTTGAAAATAAATACTGTACCGCAAATTGAATGTAGTTGGATTTACGTCTTTAAACTAGAGGAAAGGCAGATAGGTTCTGATGGAATTTTGTATTGTAGGCCATTGGAAAAATGTATAGGTCCATTTCCATTTTCATGCGACCAACATCGTGCATGGGAGTAAAACACAAATCATCCATTTGCAAAACAGTGTATTGTGATACGGAATCATCATTCTCAGTTCATTTGAGAATTTAATAAGATAAAAATTACCGCTCACACAGTTGTTGTTGCATAGTATTACGAATGATGGTTATCGTAACAGTGATACCAACTTGTTTATTTCTTTGTTTGTTTCCTTGCTTTTCACACCGTCTTGTACTGCCGTTTGTGGCTGAGTGCCACATAATGTGTTCGAGTCTACGATATTTTATGTAATCGGAACCATATCCTAGTATTAAGTTTCTACCTGATAAAGAGAAGCAAATTTAACACCTAGGTGTAGATGGAAGGATAATATTAAAATGGATATTCGAGAAGTAAAATGGGGAAACATTGATAGGGTTTATCTTCCTCAGGATAGGGGCAGGTGGCGGGTTCTTGTCAATGCAGCAATGGACCTTCGGGTTTCGTAAAATTCGGGGAATTTCTGGACTAGCTGAGAACCTGTTAACCTCTCAGGAAGGACTCTGTTCGACGGAGTCAATTAGTATTAGTTTCTATTCTAGTTCCCTGCACTTAATATAACTCCCCATTCATTTATTTAAATCAACATTGAAACTCTAACAACTGACTGTGCCCTCTAGATTGCAAATTGTGGCAATGATGTTAAGTTTTGCCAACATCTCTTGCATTAATAGAAGAGAATATTAACATGCAATACCGAATGGAGTCGGTTTTCACATCTTGTTTAATAGGCCTTATAAAGGACTAAATAAGAGCATCGTAGTCTTATTATTTGTGACAGTCAAAGGCACTCTGATGATAAAATTAGTCCGTACTTACTAACATGCGACTTGTAATGGAAGACTTTAAAGACTCACGTACGTGTTTAGTTGTCGCTGCACAGGGGTCACTGGATGGCAACGTCATTGGTGCAAAGAATTGGAAATACCCATTGTTAGCAAGTTCTGTGCGTAAGGTCAGTTCTGATAACTTTTCTTCTCAGGCATGTGCGACACTTGGTTATTCGTCACATTGAAGGAGAGTGGAGTGTAATTTGGTCGAAACTTTTTTTAAAGAACACCCTATTCCTTAAAAATACAAACTGCTAACAGGCCATTTAGAAAGTTTGAGGCACATAAAAGTGTCGTATTTCAGGAGGACAGATATTTCTAAAATAAATTGAAGTGCATCTGTGGGGTGCATAATTGAGCGCCCCAGGCAACTCAAAGTATATGAGATACATTTTAAACTTTTCTGTAGCATTTGCTTTAGTATTAATACCGCATCCACTGTTCACCAAAGAAGTGTCACTTGCACGGGTATAGTGCCAGTGTCCCAAGGCTATTCAAGCAGCGGGTAGTACACACGGCCCTTTGCGTCATGTATTGGCACTTCATGTGTGAAGAGGAAGTGCTCGGACCTTGAGTGCCTTGTCGCTCCTTGTCTGTGTAACCACAAGCATGAAACTGTGTTACAGAGCTCCGTTAGGGTCCTAGCTACACCGTGTGTGGTAGAAACACCAGGAATCGTCATGTGAACTTACCAATTTGCTACGTGCACAATTGTTTATAGTGTCTGAACTGTCACATTTTAAATCAACAATAGCAGACGATACAAGGCACAGCACATTTCACTGCATGAAATACCAGTTCCTCGATATTAATTGCCCATCATTCGTTCATATAGTCTGCCTTCTACTCATGAAATCCCGCACTGGTTTCTTTCGATGCGAGCGTGCTACATTTGCTGACTTTTCACGATTTTTCTTACCTCTCCCTAATATGTTACACGAATTCCTCCAAGAACTTTTATTCTTTAGACCCAAATTTGAACAGTATGTAAGAAGTAATATCTATTTCATAAAGAACTCCGGCATGTTTCGCAGTATTTACTTCATCTTCAGAGAGTCTTTGCTTATGTGTGCTAAATTTACAAAATCGACAAAATTAAGAAAATAAAATGTTTACATTGGTGATTGTTACAGATAATCAGTAGATTATAATCATTAAAAACGTTGTAAATTGTGTCAAGTTGTAATGAGTGCAGTACATAGAGTGGTGTTATGTTGGTGGCTGTATACACAGTCGTTAAAATCTGGAAGTTTCTACCTTGTGGATGCAATCCCTATACGAGGAGCTTCCGGTGTGCATGTATGATTTTACCCGTTTTATTGATTTTGTAACTTTAACATATCTAGAAAAGACTTCCTGAAGATGATGTACATACATCGAAACATTTCGGACTACTTTACGAAATAGACATTACTGTTAATATATTGTGCATGTGTTGGTCCGAATACTAAATTATACTCAAAGCACAACACATTCATCAAAATCCTTCAAGAAAGTTTCTGGCGCACTATTTACAATCACGGTGGTGCTAGATTCCATATGGGCTCTGCAATGTAAGAAAACACTGTTAAATATCACAATTCTAATGTTCGCAGGTTCCATTCCCAATTGTGCGTTGGAATTTTTCATTGACATAATCCTTCCGACTTCATTATGGCACTGGGCATGACTCAGCCTCTAACAGAAATGAGTACCGGGAAGTAAAGATGGCAGGCGGGTTGGGCTGACAACCTTACCACCTTCATGTGCTGATTGTTAATGAAATCTGGGAGCCTCAGACCCCTGGAGCCCTTATGTTCTGTGCAGGCCTTTGCAGGGATTCCTTTACCTTTACTCCTAAATATCTCAATGACTAGCTCAGAAGTAGAATCCCGTTACGACCTCATATCTACTTTTCTTGTTCGTATTTTATTATAGTCTTTGTTATCGTTCTGCCGTAAAAAATTGGTGAAAATGAAATGTCTTCTATGACTCGTGCTTAAATTTTTAGCTTGATTTCGTTCAAACGATTCTAATGTATTCAGTTTTGGTTCACGGGGAGTGAAACTAGAGACATCTGGTTTTAGCCACTCAAAGAGACAGGTATTTTCTACAGCAGAGCCCTCTCTAGTTAAATCATCGCATCCCTTGCCGTAATGAGATTAACGCTTAAATTACGGTTCGCTGTGTTTTGGCTGGTGGTGGCTTTTATGTGTTTCTGGCCGGGGGTTCAAAGGTTTTGAAAGATCGCACCGTTTTAAGCTCTGCTTTTATTAGTTGCACTTTGCTTCTCCTTCAGATTCGGTTTTATGATTATGGTAAACATTTTTCTTCTGTTAAAAAAAATTGTGTTTTCTTGGTAAATAATTTTGCATTGTTGTGCTTGTAGTTAATCATTTTATGGACCTCTGTGCCATCTACTCTCTCCGTTTAATTTTGCCTTATTATCTGGATATAATTTTATTGGCTTGATATTGGCAACTAACCTGCTTTGAGTCTATCTCCTCAGGACTTTTGAAATGTTACCATTTAATTAACTCTATATTGCACCGTTCTTGCAGAGAATAATATTCTGTGGTTTCAGAAACCCACTTTCTTACGAAAAAGTTTTGCGTAAGACGCTTAACCCTTGAAGATCGAGAAGCGACAGTCCTTCTACAAACCTTGAACTTCTTACCTAACGAGACAGTGTCATATGGCCGTAGACAAGGTCTCCCCAAGCCAAGTTCTTGTAACCGTGATTGAAGAGGCCTACCGCTGTGTTCTATTTTGAGCTAGTCGAATCCATTTAGTATTTTGCGCATCTCATTGGCTGCTTTAAGGTTTAATCACATTTGCGTAAGAAGCTATTTCCTCCTTTCATTTGAAGTAGCAGCACACCGAGAAACGTTTCTCATGAAAATCGAGGTGTGTTTGTGTTTCGATACATGTATCAATTTCTCAGATAAATCTAGAATGTCGGTTTAACCTTCATCAATATTCGGGGTATATTACAAAAAATAAGAAAAGATCAACCCCTTCTGACAGTTAGTTTGTTAATTACCGAATACGTTTGTCGTCTGCCTGAGTATTTCGGTGTGAAATACTCAGGGGGAAACTGCATACCATGTCTTATTTACAGAAAGTGTACCACATTTTTGTTAAGTTCAAACAAGTTGAAAACGTAAATTATTCCCCAGTAAGTTCAAAGAATTCGGATGTTTCAGCAGGTCTTGCCTCGTAACTGTTATTTCAAATATTTGAGAGAGAAAATCGTGTGAACAGTTTGTAGCATGAAGTCTCCCTCAACATCATATAAAAATTCGATCCTAGGTTACAGGTATGTAATAAAACGCCCATCCAGTTACACTGTTTAGGGTAATAATCGCTGTTTATTCTGAGAATCCTATGAAAATCTCGCGCTCACAAGCACGCACACTCACACACACACACACACACACACACACATTCATACACGTGTGAGTTCATACACTGTACACCACTAAGTCGTTTGGGGGGGGGGGGGGCAAGTAGTAGGCATAGCAACTATTGTGCCACTAAATGCTGTACCGGGAACATGTTTTTATATTTATCTCAGTATTTAACCAACTTGATGCACAAAATTTGTTTCACAATAAGTTTTATTTCATGCCTCTACATGTTTCGAGCACATGTGCTCGAAACGTGTAGAGGCATGAAATAAAACT
>Ga0131853_10006135_pt1 | contig 21702 bp, 20 predicted proteins | sample TergutLab28metaG_FD_92764 | JGI IMG/M metagenome (GOLD analysis project Ga0131853, IMG submission 92764) | Labiotermes labralis P1 segment gut microbial communities from Petit-Saut dam, French Guiana - Lab288 P1 (version 2) (version 2) | ecosystem: Host-associated > Arthropoda: Insects >... | reverse complement strand
GAATTGCCGCTAGGCGCTCGGTCACTCCCTTTTTGAAAGGGGGTGGTATCATGGTTACATATTCGGATTTGATCCAAATTGGAATCTTGACCGTGATGATTGTTTCCCTGTTGAAAGACAGGCGTAAATAATTGCGAGACGCCTTGATAACAAGGCGTCTCGCTTCACTTCATTGAGGACTGAGCCGCCCTGCAAAAAGCGGCAATTCCTTTTTGTATATTTATTATACCCCATGCACCGTCATTTGTCAACAATACCCACACCATGGGAGTGGGCAAATGCAGCTGGCGTAGCCATGTAGGGGTGAACTGTGTTCGCCCGTAGTAGGAGCGGCGGGCGAACACAGTTCGCCCCTACATGTAATCAACGCTATTTGTCCACTCCCCACAGCATACAAAAAACCACCCGATGCCTTGCGGTATCGGGTGGTTTTGTTTAGCTGATTCTAGCTGTTAGGCTAGGTTACTTAGAAATCAAGTCCTTGATCTCTTGTCGCAGCAACTACGAATACAGTGTGAATTGTTTCGAGGTCTTCACATAGCGTCCAAACAAGAGCATTAAAAGGTACAGCCATGTCTTGACCTACAGGTGTGTTCGGCCATGTCCAAGTCGTACCATCTGACAGGATGAAGCGTGTTGCAGTTGTCAGTGTACGTGCTTGTTGTGTTTCGTCATCTGGAACGAAGCTAGGCTCAAAGAGGAGCGGTTGATTTGGATTACCAAAGTCAATGAGTGTTCCTGCTGGTGTTCCGTCTGTTCCTTGGAGTTGGTTGTTGGTGCCGTCGATTTGTGCAATATCAGCATCCGCTACTGGTACTAGGAAGTATGTGCCGCCAACGTTGACAGCCCATGCAACCAGACCGATATAGCTATTCAACTCATTTTGCAGAGCAGCTGCATCAGTGCCCGCAGGCATAACTGGCATTGCAGGACCAAATGCTCTTGTTGTGCCGTCTTCTCTTACAAACGCTGCTCTACCGACTAGACCTTCCCAACCAGTTTGTGTTACCATTACAAGCTCTGCATTGTCGAAGTTTGGCACGAATGCTTCAACTGCGACCACGTTGCCTGTTACATCACTGATGTATGCTGTCCAAACTTGGGTGTTAGGCAGGGTAGGATTAATGCCGTCTTCCAAGAATTCCATGAAGTATTCATCGTCAATGGAGTCAAGACGCTCTGAGTTTTGTCCATTGTCAAGCACACCTGCTGGTGTGTTTGGACTCACATAGTTCAGAGCTGGGCCGCCCGCGAAGCGGAAACCGGCAGCAGTGCCTGGGCCCAAGATTGCTTCTGTCACGATACCTGTAACCATTTCAACTGGCTCAAGCGTGAAGTGAACTTGCCCGCCAACTAGGGTACGTGTTACGTTTGCCCAACGATAGCGAACTAGTGGCTCTGCAACTGCGTCAAGTTCTGTTGGGTCTGCACCTAGGTTTGCCCATGTAAGACCATCACGAAGTGTCACTTGAGTTCTTGCAACTGTAGCGTCACCAATTACTACTTGGTTTCCTGCGATCGCAGACACATCTTCCACTGTTCTTGTTGAATGCAGAACTGTACGGAATTTGTTGTCGCCATCTACAACACCAGCAGCGTCGTTAAAGAGAACCCATGTGGTTTGCATTGCGTTCATGAGTGCGATTTCTGTGAATGCAGCTGTTGTTGCCACTGGATTTGCTGTGCCTGACACGATACCTGTGATCGCAGCAACATCAACACCGTCGCCGTCACATGCGTAGTTTACAAATACTGCAACATCGTTACCTCTTCTGTCTGAGAGAAGGTTTGCATTGGTGATACCAAGTGCTGCAAGACGTTGTGCATTTGTTGCACCTGCTGCAACTGTTACGTCTGTAGAAAGAACGTCTATGAAGAAGATGTCAGATGTTACTGGGTTACCATAAACGTTTACAACACGACCAATTTCACTTGGTGATACAGCATGCCACCATGTTATTTGTCCGCCAACAGGAACCGCATTAGGAGTACCGCCGCCGATACTATCTAGCCCGTAGAACCATGTGTATGCGCCACCGCCGACACCAGGAACAAAGTCAGCGCCGCCTACGACAACTGGCTCTTCGTTCATTGGCTCGTCAAATATGGTAGGATCGCAAGGTAGGCCATTGATGCATGCCCAACATCTGTGCGGGCGAAGCGGACGATAGATGTTAAGTGCAGAAATGAATTCTTGATGCGGAAGGAAGAACGCATTCCAAAGCATTTGTGCAGCAACTTGACGTTGTGCACCATCTCTGACGTCAAATTGATCAACGATGTCAGCGTTTAGGATGCCAAGAGCCAGTGCATCGTTGCTTGCATTTTGCGCCCAGTTTGCGCCTACATATTCGTTGTTTGCGCCGTAACCGAGGCCACGTAGAATCATGATTGCAGCTTCTACGATTGTAACAGGATCATTCGGACGGAATGTACCAGTTGGAACACCGTTTGCAGTGTCACCAACTACGATGCCTTGGCCGTGTGCCCAAGCAATGTAGCCGCGTGCCCAGTAAGCGCCGCTGCCTGGATACACGTCAGTGAAAACTGTCGCGATCTCTGGTGCTGCTTGACCCGGGTTGGTCGCTCTGAAGATCAGTTGGGTCATTTGTGCACGGTTAACTGTTGTGGTTGGACGGAATGTGTTGTCTGGGAAGCCTTCTAGGATACCCAAGCTGTACAGCATAGCTGTTGCCATTCTGTACTCTGAAGCAACCTGAGCGCGATCACTCATGGTGTTCAGGGTTCTTGCACTAGCAGTTGTCATCAAACCAACAATCATTAGCAGAGCCAACGCCAGCGCGAGAATTCTTCTTGAAACTCTCATGTTCTTTCCTCCTAAAAATAATGTTTGTTGTTTATGTTCATCACGCAGTTTTCTCACTTCTGCGTGTTGACACCAAATTTATAGAGCACTAACCTAGAGCGATTATACCCCTCAAACGATGCATTGTCAACGGGATTACACAGTGTGTAACAAATCCGTAACAAAGGCAAAAAGCCCCTCGGGAGCAAGTTCGCCCTATTATACACCAAGATCTGGAAGCAAGCAAGAAGTTTTTTGATTTTTTTCGACTTTTAGGAAAGCTCCCTCCGGCACGACCTGCCACCTCCCTCACTCCCTCCGTCAGGCTTCGCCTGCCACCTCCCTCAAAACGAGGGAGGCTTTTGGCTGTTCTTGACCTTTGGCTCCCTCGTTTTGAGGGAGCTGTCAGCGCAGCTGACTGAGGGAGTATAAAGGAACAGGGCGGATATGGAATCCGCCCCTACAGATGCATTCTGCACTATATTTGTAGGGCTTGCCCTTAAGCCTCCTTTCGTAAAGGAGGTGGCAGGCGAAACCTGACGGAGGATTTGTGACAACCACCCCGGCCTTCGGCCACCCCTCCGAGGAGGGGAATTAAGGACAATCCTCAGTCGCTCCGCGACAGCTCCTTTACGAAAGGAGCCTAAAAGGAAACAGGGCGGATATAGAATCCGCCCCTACAGTTTATTTCCCGCGTTCTGCCATCAAAATTTCAATCTCGCTCTCATTAATCCCAACCATGGCCTCGCCTAGGTCTTCGGATACATGGGCTAAGAGCTTCGCATTCTTGTAATCCTGCACCGCCTCAACGATTGCCTTCGCGCGTTTTTCCGGATCGCCTGATTTAAAGATACCAGAACCCACAAACACACCCTCCGCACCAAGCTGCATCATCAGCGATGCATCCGCCGGTGTTGCAACGCCGCCTGCGGCAAAGTTTGCAACCGGGAGCTTCCCGTGTTCGCTGACATAGACAAGCAGATCATACGGCACTTGCAGTTCTTTCGCCGCGTGGTAAAGTTCGTCTTTACTCATAGCGGTAAGTGTGCGGATTTCTGCTTGCATCTTGCGCATATGGCGTACCGCTTGGATCACGTCCCCCGTGCCGGCTTCGCCCTTGGTACGGATCATGGCAGCGCCCTCGTTGATGCGGCGCAAGGCCTCACCCAAATCCGTCGCACCGCAGACGAAAGGCGTCTTGAATCCGCGTTTGTCTACGTGATAGGTGTCATCCGCCGGGGAGAGCACTTCGGATTCGTCAATGAAGTCGATACCGATTGCCTCTAAAATCTGCGCCTCCGCAAAATGACCGATGCGGCACTTTGCCATGACGGGGATTTTCACCGTAGCTTGGATATCCTTGATCATTTTCGGGTCACTCATACGAGATACACCCCCCGCAATGCGGATGTCTGCGGGAATGCGTTCAAGGGCCATAACAGCGCAAGCGCCGGCGGCTTCCGCGATTTTGGCTTGCTCCGGGGTCATGACGTCCATAATGACGCCGCCTTTAAATGTGTCGGTTCGTTTGTTATGTTTCACAGTTCGTCAGTCCTTTCTGGTTTTGAAAAATATTGGTTCAAGAGAGGTCGCTTATGGCATGTCCGGTGTGTAAGAACGCTTGGTGTATTTTGCTTTATAGTTGTCGATGCAGGTCTGAATAATCTTCATCGCAACCTCTTCACCCATGACTTCGTCTACGGCGGTCTCTTTATCTTCCAACGCCTTGTAGACAGAGAAGAAGTGGTGCATTTCATCTGTCACATGTTTGGGCAGGGTGTGGATACTGCGATACCCGCTATAAGTCGGGTCGCCAAAGGGGACGGCAATGATCTTTTCGTCAGCGCGGCCGTTATCCAGCATTTTGATTACGCCGATGGGATAACAGCGGACAAGGGTCATGGGTTGTAGAATCTCTGAGCAAATGACCAACACATCAAGGGGATCATCGTCATCCGCGTAAGTTTTAGGAATAAGCCCGTAGTTGGCCGGATAATGTGTAGAGGTGTGCAAGACGCGATCCATAATGATGAGACCGCTCTCTTTATCCAGCTCGTATTTTACCTTGCTGTTTTTCGGAATTTCAATCACAGCGATAAAATCATGGGGCTTTACTCTGTCTGCGTGCAGGTCGTGGTAGATGTTCATTCGGCTCTCCTTACTATAATTATAGTTCCTTTTTCAGTTTTCGGATATCCCTGCCGAAGAAAGTGAGGACTTCATATTCACCCTCTAAACGGGACATGATCTGGGGATTGTATTTAGAAGCCAGCGCGTCCAGCGCATAGTTTGAATTGATGATAGTCTGCTTTTTGCGCAGAAGCCTTGTGTTGATGAGCATATATAAGGTGCTCACAACAAAACTTGTGGTCATCTCCGTGCCTAAGTCGTCCAAGATCAGGAGATCACAGTTTAAATAGCGGTTGATCTCACTCTGCGCCGCCTCCGGGTCTTCGCTGCGGCCGAATTTTTCCGCTTCAAACCGTGCAAAGAGACTTCCTGCTGTATCATACACCACAGAAAATCCGGCTTCCGAAACTACTTTAGCAATACAGGAAGAAAGAAAGGTCTTCCCAAGCCCCGGATCACCGACTAAAAAGAGATTGCCGGATTCCGCCCCAAAATCAGCGGCGTATTTCTGGCAAATGCGGTAATTGATCTCCATATTCTCCCGCGCCGTCGCGCCGAAACGCGGGTCGATGGTACGATCGTCATAATAGTTGAGGGAAAAAGCGTCAAAGTTTTCTTCGCCGAGGTTGAGCAGACTGGAAAGCTCTTTCGCCTGTAGGGTGCGGTATATTTCTTTCAAGCAAACACAGATGCTTGCGCCGTGATATCCCGTGTCTTTGCAGATGGCACAAAGCGGGGTATCATCCAGATAGTCTGCCGGGTAGCCGTGTGCGAGTAATATCTCCCGTGATTCCGCTTGGAGGGCTTGGTTGCGTTCGCCGATGGCATCCAGCCGGGATTCCGGGTATCGGCTTTGCCCCAAGGCAATGGTAATCGTATCACGGACGGTTTCGCGCAAGGCCTCGTCAATCTCGTGCAGACGCGGCAGGGTCTGATACACAGCATCACGCCGTTTTCGGAAATTTATCTCATGCTCTAATTTTTTCTCCGCATGTAGTGCCCGGGCTTGGTTTAACAGTTTCCCATCTAAGGACATGGCGTGTTCCCTCCTCCCTGCTTACTGGCCGTTCATCTGTTCTAACAGTTTCCGCTTCCGTGCAATCTCGTCCCGATCGGGAGCGTTTGAGAGTTCTGCTTTGGCGTGTTTCTTCGGTGGTTTTCTTCCATCCGTCTTTGTAACTTTTTCTTCTGTATGTAGTCCTTTTTCATGCCAATCTTTCAGAATGGCGTGCATGTAGTTCCAATTCATCCGTCCCGCTTGGACAACGGTTTTATCATAAGCCAGGGCAATTACTTCAATGTCAAAGCCCATTTCAAGCCAAGCGTACATATATTTCTCTTGGGTCTGCGTCAGCTTGTCTTGCTTAATATCCATGACCTTTTTCATGCGTCCCATAGCACTTTGCTGTTTTTCCCGCCGTTCGATATGCGCCATGGCCAAATCTAAGGTATTGATCCCCTCACGCGCCCAAATGTGGGCAATCTTTTCGATGCCCCGCAGGGTAGGCGTTTTCCCCGCACCGTATTTGGCACGATGTTCTTTGGTCAGGTGTGAGATCAACTGGTAAATGACCTCCGGCGGAAGGCCCAGATCACGATAGAGACCCATGAGGATATTCAAATCCGGCGCGGTGGGGATTTTGCAGAGGATACAGCTCATCTCTTTTACCAGCGCCGCAAATGCTTTGTCCGCTTGCATTTCCCGTTCAATCTCCACGGCTGTATACTGGGGCAGTTCCTGCCGTTCCAATGGTTCGCTTCGTTTTTCAGACGCGCCTATCTCTCCGCCGGATACAAGCCCCAATGTCTTGAGCACACCCACAGCATCGTAGACCTCTTGCTCGGATAACCGCAAGGCTTCCATCGCACCTTGGAGGTTGAAGTTGCCTTTTTGCTGCAAGATGTACAGATAGCACAAAGTGGCACTCCCATCTGCGCGACGCAAGAGCTTTTCCATCGCGCCGCTGGAGATGAAATAATTTTGTTGATCCGGGAGATAAAAGCGTCTTTCGTCCATTTTTGTTCCTCTTTGGTGTAGTGAGACCCTTATTATACCAGACGCGGCGGGGGCTTCGCAATTGATATTTGCGAAATTGTTTGTCCCTCTTCTCATATTCGTTTAAATGTGCTATACTTTAAGGATGAATTGCAGGTGTCATGTATGTTAGAACTATTAGCCCCCGCGGGTTCTCCTGAGGCGGTTTTGGCGGCAGTCCAAAACGGAGCGGATGCCATCTACCTTGGTCTGGATGAATTCAATGCCCGCAGGAACGCAAAAAACTTCACACAAGAGAATATAGGCAAAACCATCGAATACTGTCATGTGCGGGGGGTAAAGGTCTATGTTACCTTTAACACCCTGGCAACTGACCGCGAACTTGTGTTAATCGAGCGGGCGGCAAAAAACGTAAGCCGCGCCGGTGCGGATGCGTTGATTGTGCAAGATCTCGGCGTAATGCGTGCCTTACGGCAAGCCCTGCCGGAGATGCCCCTCCATGCAAGTACCCAGATGAGTGTATGGAACATAGACGGCGTACGCCGCGCCCATGAGGCTGGTGCGTCCCGTGTGATTTTAGCGCGAGAGCTAAACCTCGCCCACATTGCCTACATCGCCAAACACGCGCCTTGTGAAATCGAGATCTTCGGGCATGGCGCACTTTGCATGAGCTATTCCGGGCAGTGTTACATGAGCGCCGCCATCGGCGGCCGAAGCGGAAACCGGGGACTTTGCGCCCAGCCTTGCAGGCTACAGTACACCTTAGACGGTGTAACAGGTGCACATTTGAGCCTCAAGGATCTCTGCTTGGCGGAACATATCAGTGCCTTGGAAAAATGCGGTGTCACATGTCTCAAAATTGAGGGGCGCATGAAACGTCCCGAATATACAGCCATTGCAACCCGCGTGTATGCAGACGCAATCCGTGACGGGCGTTCCCCCGGTGAAGAAGCAATGCAGCAACTCACCGAAGCATTTTCTCGGGACGGATTCACAGACGGGTATCTGCGCAATGACCATGGTGCGCATATGCTGGGTGTCCGTACAGAGGGTGACAAGCAAGTACCCCGCTTCTTTGACGAGGTGCGAACCGCCTACACAAAAACAGAACGCCAGCGCGTCCCCGTGCGTTTTTATACCATGGTCGAGCCCGCCGCCCCTGTCAAATTTGCCGTCTCAGACTTAGACGGCAATGTGGTACGTTTAGAGGGCGCAATCCCCGAGAGAGCCATACATCGGGATATTACCCAAGAACAGATCGAAACCCAGCTCTCTAAAACAGGCGGTACACCGTATATTTGCCAAGACGTGCAAACGAAACTTAGTCCGGGGCTGAACCTGCCCCTTTCAGAGATCAACGAGATGCGCCGGAATTTATTACAAGAGTTGAGTGTGTTACGCGGCACACCGCCTGTCCACACCGAGGGCATTTTCCGTCCGGGTGCTCCCGCTCCAAAGCGGGAAAATCCGCCGCAACTCAATGTGTCACTGTTAAAGGTGGATCAACTTACAGATGACTTTGTGGATTTAAACCCATCCCTCATCTACCTCCCCTTGGAGGAAATTTTAGGCAATATCAAAACCCTGCGCCCTTATATGGAGCGGGAGCATATCAAGTTCTCAGCCATCCTCCCCCGGGTGATCTTAGACGACATGCGGGATGAGGTCAAGAAACAACTTGCAGAACTCCAAGCCTTGGGCATCTCCGAATGCTTGATCGGGAACATGGGTTACATTGATCTTGTCAAGAAACAAGGGATACAAACCGTGCGGGGTGACTTTGGATTTAATGTGTTTAACGGACAAGCCCTCAAGACACTGGGCGAGATGGGACTATCTTCCGCAACTGCTTCCTTTGAGCTCAACATGGCACAGATTCGCGATATGAGCAAAGAGATCGACCTAGAACTCATCGCATACGGACGCTTCCCTGTGATGCTCACAGAAAACTGTGTGATCAAGAATACCAAAGGCTGCGAACGTTGCGATACCAATGAGACCCCTGTGCATTTGTCCGACCGTATGGGTGTTGCATTCCCTGTGGTGAAAGAGATGGGATGCCGGAATGTGATCCTAAACAGCAAAAAACTCTATCTGGCAGATCGGGATGCGGATTATATGCACATCGGTCTCTGGGGCGCGAGGCTTTCCTTTACAACAGAAAACGCCTGGGAATGCAGAGAGGTCTTAGCCCGCTATCTCGGCCTCGGCGGATATGAGCCCGGTGAATTCACCCGAGGGCTTTATTATAGGGGTGTGGAATAGATGACAAAATTGATTCTAGCCTCCGCCTCCCCACGGCGGCGAGAGCTTTTGGAACAAATGGGCGTTTTTGATTTTACAGTCACACCTGCACCATATGAGATAGAGGCAGATTCCCTGCCGCCGGCGGAAGCAGTTGTTCGGATTGCACTTGCAAAGGGACAAGCAGTCGCCGAAACGGCAGAGCCCGGTGCACTCGTTTTGGCGGCGGACACGGAAGTGTTGTTTGACGGTAAGCTCTTAGGCAAGCCCCAAGACAAAGCCGATGCCGTACGGATGCTACGCCAACTATCCGGCACGAAACATACCGTCTATACAGGGGTTGCCCTCTTGCAGGACGGCAAGAAAGTTACCGGTGTAGAGGTGACAGATGTCTATTTCAGAGAGCTCACGGACGCTGAAATTGAGACTTATGTAGAAACAGGCGAACCCTTGGATAAGGCGGGCGCTTATGGAATCCAAGGTCGTGCCGCGCACTTTGTGCGCCGGATCGAGGGCGATGTATATAATGTAATCGGTCTGCCCCTCTGTCTGGTGACGGAACTGACGCGAGAAATGGGAGTTTTGTTATTTTGAAACAGTATTTGAAAAAACATGGTGTTATAATCGGGATCGTCACCTTTGTGATGGTACTTATCGCACTGGTCGCAGTTTTGTTTGCACCGGGGCGGGTAAGCTTTGTGCAAAACGGTGTCAATGCCATCGCACGCCCGGTGGAGACAGGCATCCGCAACCTTGTCGGTACATTAGAGCGGATGTATACTCACATGCATAACTATGACACCTTGGAAGAGCGTTACGAGGAGTTGTTAGACCGTCTGGCCGAATACGAGCGTTTGGTGCGTAGAGCGGCGGAGATTGAAGAAGAAAACGAGCGGTTGCGGGCATTGTTTGAGTTTGCAAGCGAGATGGATCATGTTCAGTTTATAGACGCGTACGTCCTCACATGGGATGCCTCTAACTGGGCGTCTGCCTTTACCATTGACCGGGGGTCAGAGTTTGGGATCAATGTGGGCGACCCGGTTATGACAGAGCGGGGGGAGTTTATCGGCATCGTACGGGATGTAGGCCGCTCTTGGGCTTCTATCCAAACTGTCCTAGACCCTGCTACCCGCATCGGCGGGCAGATGCGAACCGGCGTACCTGCTGTGGCGGAGGGGAATTTTGCCCTCATGCATCAGGGGCATCTGCGTCTCAGCTATGTACCCAGCGGAGAAGTACCCCTTTTGAATGACATGGTCACAACCTCCGGCCTGGGCGGTATAATCCCGGCAGGGCTTACCATTGGGCGTATTATCCACGTGTCCATGGAGGGCACGGGTGTAACCTACTACGCGGTCTTAGAGCCTGTGGTGGATTTGTCCCGGCTGACACAGGTATTTATCGTGCAACGCTTAGAAGAGCCGGACGTGGAGGATGGCGAGTATGAGTGATTCGACGAAACTAATCATACGCCGTGTCCTTGTCCGCGGGGTGATTTTGATGGTGCTTTATATCTTACAGTTTGCGGTCTTCTCCCGTCTGCGGATTTTTGGCATCGCACCCCTTATCTTGCCCATGGCCGTCATCGGCGTGGGGCTCTTTGAGGGGCCGACTTGGGGCGGGGCATTTGGCCTTGCCGCTGGGGTGTTGAGTGACAGTGCGTTTTTTGGTACAACCGTACTCTTCACCCTCTTATTTGTAACCTTAGGCATGGGAGTTGGGCTTTTGTCTAACTATTTGCTCAGCCGTGGATTTCCGTCTTTTCTCCTCTGCTCCATAGCGGCCTTATTTGCCATCGCCTTTTTCCAGATGTTTGCACTTCTGGTCTATTTCCAAGAAAGCCCCCTCGCACTCTTGCGTGTTGCGATCTTGCAGACAACCTATTCGCTCTTTTTCGTCATACCCCTTTACTACTTGACCCGTTTAATCGGGCGACGCGCCATCCGCTAAAGCCCCCGTTCCCAAAGGAGGGAATTTACTACTATGAAACGATTATTTAGCCCCATTCGCATTGGGATCGTGCTCATCGGCATGTTTGTCATGCTGACAATCTACGTGGTCGCCCTCTATGACATGCAGGTGATCAATGGGGAAGCTTGGAGCTCCTACGCGGAAAACCATAGACAAGTCGGACGCACTGTTGAGGCGACCCGGGGTCGGATTTTGGATCGGCGTGAGGTTGACCTTGTGTCAAACCGCGCAATAAACAGCATCGTCCTAGACTGGGTGACCTTGGCAAATAGTCCCCGGAATAACAATGAGACACTCTTACAATTAGCCGCCCTCACCCGCGTCATGGGACATGAGCACACAGATACGCTTCCTATTACGGAATCTCCCTTTACTTTTACAGAGATGAACTCCACCCAGCGGTGGCATCTCAATGCATATATCAGTCAAAACGAGCGGGCGATCCGCAATATGATACGAGACATGAGCACGCCGGAGTTTGAAATTGACCCGGACTATTACGAAGAGCCGCTGGAAACCCCTGAACCGGAGGAACTCTCTGTCGATAACGTGACCGCCGTACAACTCATGGCTTTTATGCGCCAGCGGTATGGGATCAGCGCCGCGTATACCGCGGAAGAGACGCGGATTCTGGCCGGGATTCGCTATGAGATTGATATGCGTAACATCATCGGCATGGCGGAGTATCACTTTGTGGAAGACGCCAGTGTAGAACTCATCGGTGTCATTTTGGAACACGACTTCCCCGGCGTGCTGGTACGCCCTAATGCCGTGCGGCGGTATAACACCACAGTGGCTTCCCATATCCTAGGCCGCACCGGGCCAATGACAGCGGAGGAAGTGTACCTATTCCCCGACTATCCGCTGGACGCATGGGTGGGCAAAGACGGGCTGGAGCGAACCTTTGAACATTTCTTACACGGCGTGAATGGCCGCATGATGCAAACGCTGACTGCAAACGGCGTTGTAATCGGCGAAGCTGTCACCGTTGATCCTCAGCCGGGCGGTCACGCCATTACCACCTTGGACATTGGTCTGCAAGCCCATGCGGAAGCTTCTTTGCGTTCCACCATGCGGCAGATTAACGCAGGGCGGAATGAAGAGCATCAGGTCTATGCAGGGGCTACAGCTGTAATTGATGTGAACACAGGTGAGGTACTCGCCTTGGCTTCTGTGCCGGGCTTCTCGCTGGAAACCTTTTCCGCAGATTTTACAGAGCTAGATGCTGACCCCCAACGTCCTATGATTAACCGCGCAACAGCCGGTATCTACGAGCCGGGCTCTACCTTTAAAATGGTCACAGCACTTGCCGCTTTGTATCACGGTGTGATTACAGAGCACACAACTGTATTCTGCGGCGGTGAGTTTCTTGAGTTTGCCGAGATTGGCTACAGGCCGCGTTGCATGGGTCGGCACGGGGATATCAGCCTGCGGGATGCAATTTCCCATTCCTGTAATGTCTACTTCTTCCAACTCGCCCGCTGGCTTGGGTGGGGAGAGAGAAGTTTGGAGCGGATGGATGAGGCGACCCAACTGTTCGGCCTTGGTGAGCTCACCGGCATCGGATTTGGCGAAGAGGCGGGAACACGATCCACCTGGGACTGGATGTTAGAACGCAATCGCGCGCTTGGCATCCCCTATGAAACCGTATTTGACGGGGAAGTCATCCAGGTTGCCATCGGCCAAGGTGTCTCGCAGTTTACGCCAATCCAAATGGCCAACTACACCGCCATGATCGCCACCGGCGGCCTGCGCTTCCGCCCGACCCTTTTACGAGAAGTGCGCAGTTATGACAACAGTGAAGTCATCTATGTCCGTGAGCCGGAAGTGCTCTTAGATGTGCGCGACACCATGGGCAGTCACTTTGTCGGCATTCAAGAAGGTATGGTTCTTGCCTCTACCCATGGTACAGCAAGAGAGCATCTTGCCAATTTCCGCGTCCCGGTCGCATCAAAAACAGGTACGGTTGAGGTGGGGGGCGATAATGAAATCATAGGCTCTTATTCTCACGGCGTATTTGTCGCCTACGCGCCGGCAGATAATCCGCAAATTGCAATTGCGGTGGTCATTGAACACGGCGGCTCTGGTTCGGCTGTTATCCCGGTAGCGACTGCGATTATGGACTACTTTTTCCAAGTCGATGTGGTGGATCAACGGCGGCCGCTGGAGAATGTGATGTTGCGGTGATGGCTTGTCTTTTGGTCATGCGGGGTATGAAGTAAAAAGCCTCCTTTTTCAAAGGAGGTGGCAGGCGAAGCCTGAGGTCGGATTTGTGACAGCTGCTGCCGCACAAAGGACAATCCTCAGTCAGCTACGCTGACAGCTCCTTTGAAAAAGGAGCCTATGTACCTGCTGTGCTTCGAGCAAAAAGACAAGAGCTGGAACAACTTCTCAGAAAATGTAATCTTACCGTAACACATCCGCTATTGAAATATAGCGAAAAATTCGATACAATATAGAGTGATAGAGATAGAGAGGAGTGTGGGATCATGGGGGCAAGCTTTGCGTTTCTTTCGGGCAAAGGCGGTACAGGCAAGAGCACCGCTGTTTCCACCATTGCCTCTTGCTTGGCGGCCTTGGGTCATAAAACCTTATGCATCGACATGGATCTGCGTCTGCCGAACTTGGATTTACTCCTTGGCATGTCTGACCTTGCAACCTTAGACATCACGGATGTGGCCTCAGGACGGCATAGCTTGGACGAAGCGGTTGTGGAGCATCCGAAACTCCCCGGCCTGTTCCTTTTAGCAGGGTCTGGCCTATACGACAGCAGTATCACCAGTGAGGCGCTAGCCCGCATTGTCCGTGACGCGAAAGATCACTATGATTACTGTTTGGTAGACGGCCCTGCCGGCTTGGAGGAAGTATTTTTCCTCACCGCCCAAACAGCAAACGCCGCCATCATCGTGGCCACCCCGGACGCAACCTGTCAAAGGGACGCCCAGCGTACCGTAATGGAACTGGACGAACTGGGCGTACACGACATTCGTATGATCGTCAATCGGGTACGTGCTAAGGTGCTCACACGATCGGCCATGAATGTGGACGACATGATCGACTTCATCGGTGCACCACTACTGGGCATCGTGCCGGAAGATCAAGATGTAATTGAAGCGGCCTGTAGGCTTCGGCCCTTAATCTTATACTCCAGACGCTGGGCGGCACAAGCATTTTTACGAATCACAAAGCGCATACTGGGGGAAACCATCCCCCTCAATCATAGATAAGGAGGCGAATAGAATGAATATAGCACTACTCGCACATGATAGAAAAAAAGAGCTGATGGTTCAGTTTTGCATTGCCTATTGCGGTATTCTAGCAGGCCATACAATTTGCGCAACCAACACAACCGGCCGTCTGGTATCGGAGGCCACAGGACTACCTGTGACTTTGTACCTCTCCTGCTCCCAAGGCGGTAACCAGCAAATCGGGGCGCGGATTGCGTACAATGAAATTGACCTCGTCCTCTTCTTCTGCGACCCCAACGGGCCAGAGCCAATGAAAGATGTGGACGATATCGCCCGGCTTTGCGATCAGTACAATGTGCCTTTCGCCTCAAATGTGGCAACGGCGGAGGTCTTAATCCGGGGATTGCAGCGGGGAGACCTAGATTGGCGGGATATTGTCAATCCGAAGAATAAATAAGAGACATGGAGCGGGCGAACTGTGTTCGCCCGTGTCATTGCTCTTGCGAGTTGAAAGGAGATCTTGAAATTGGGAAAAATCACACCTAGAACATTATCCGGCTTCATGGAGCTGTTGCCCGCCCAGCAGATCAAGTTTGAACGTATGCTGGAAGCGTTACGGGAGGGCTACGCCCTCTATGGCTTTACACCCCTTGACACGCCAGTGATCGAGGCGGCGGAAGTCCTCCTCACAAAGGGCGGCGGCGAGACGGAAAAGCAAGTGTATCGCATCACCAAAGGCGATTCGGAGCTTGCCTTGCGCTTTGACCTCACCGTTCCCCTGGCAAAGTATGTCGCCTTAAACTACGGGCAATTGACCTTTCCCTTCCGCAGATTCCAAATCGGCAAAGTGTACCGCGGTGAGCGGGCACAGCGGGGACGCTTCAGAGAGTTCTATCAAGCGGACATCGACGTAATCGGCGATGGTACACTGGGCATCCTCAACGATGCGGAGATACCGGGGATTATTTATCACGTCTTCCGTTCACTGGGGTTGCAAGACTTTGTCATTCGCATCAATAACCGCAAAATCTTTGGCGGTCTCTTCGAGGCCTTTGGTTTGCGTGACAAAACCATGCAGATCATAAATGCCGTTGATAAGATCGAAAAAATCGGACGTGAGAGCACCGTAGGCATCTTGGTAGACGAGCTTGCCATTCCAAAAACAGATGCCGAGCGGATTATTGATCTGCTCACTTGCAGTCAGCGCGGCGAAAGTCCAATCACGGCCCTTGCCGCCTATCAAGGGAAGAATGCACTCTTAGACGAGGGCATTGAAGAGCTCTTCACCGTCGCCCGCTATATGGAAGAGTTCGGCGTGCCGGATACCCACTTCACGGTGGACCTCACCATTGCTCGGGGGCTGGATTACTACACGGGTACAGTGTATGAGACCATCATCCCGAAACACCCGGAAATCGGCTCAATCTGCTCCGGCGGCCGCTATGACAACTTGGCGGAGTATTACACGGATAAGAAATTGCCCGGTGTCGGCATCTCAATCGGCGTAACACGCCTGTTTTATGTACTAGAAGAGCAAGGCTATTTAAACGACGCCCTACTCGCTGCCCCTGCGGATGTGCTTGTCCTGCCCATGACAGACGACTTCGGCCCGTCTGTCGCCTTTGCAACCGCACTGCGCTCTGTCGGTCTGCGGACGCAGGTGTACGGCGAAGATAAAAAGTTCAAGGCGAAGATGGCTTATGCGAATAAGCTCAACATCCCCTACGTTGTCTTTTTGGGCGAAGATGAGATCGCACAGAACAAGGTAACGGTAAAAGACATGCTCACAGGTGAACAAGAAACCGTAACGGCACGGGAAGCCGCTGACCGCATCGGCGCGGGCATCGCCTCTCGTAGAGCAGAGCGCCCAATCAAGCAGGAGGGTTAAGGCATTGCTAAAACGAAGCATTTACTGCGGTGCGCCGCGGATGACAGATATTGGACAAGAGCTCACCGTCTGTGGCTGGACACAGAGACAAAGAGACTTGGGCGGGCTGATTTTCATTGATCTGCGGGACAGATCAGGTATTTTACAGCTTGCCTTTGACGATGAGACAGACCGCGCAATTTTCCAGCAAGCCGTATCTGTCCGCTCGGAATATGTACTGGCGGCACGGGGCGTTTTAAGAGAGCGGTCTTCCAAGAATATGGAAATCCCAACGGGAGAGGTGGAACTGTTTGTAACAGAACTCCAAATCCTCGCCCAGTCAGAAACGCCGCCCTTTGAGATCATCGAAGACACCCGTGCGGGGGAAGCCCTCCGCCTCAAGCACCGCTATTTAGACTTACGGCGGCCGGATTTACAGCGGAATATCCTCCTACGTCACCGTGTGACGAAAGTAACGAGGGACTACTTCGACGAGCAGGGCTTTGTCGAGATTGAAACCCCCATGCTCATCCGCAGCACCCCGGAGGGCGCACGGGATTTCCTCGTACCCTCACGGCTGCATCCCGGCAGCTTCTATGCGCTGCCCCAGTCCCCACAGCTTTACAAACAACTTTCTATGGTGGCGGGCTTTGACCGCTATATCCAGATCGCCCGCTGCTTCCGTGATGAGGATTTACGTGCAGATCGTCAGCCGGAGTTTACCCAGATCGACCTTGAGATGAGTTTTGTGGATATGGACGATGTCCTAGGCACTGTCGAGGGATATATGGCGCGGGTGTTCCGCGAGGTCTTGGGCAAAGAACCCACGCTCCCCCTCCGCCGCATCACTTACGCGGAGGCCATGAACCGCTATGGTACAGATAAGCCGGACTTACGCTATGGGATGGAGATTTTCGACCTTACAGACGTGGTACGCGGTTCTGAATTTGGCGTGTTCACAGGCGCAATCGAAGCAGGCGGCAGTGTCCGCGGGATTGTGGCGAAAAACGCGGTGGACAAGTTGAGCCGCAAGGAGATTGACAAACTGGTCGAGTTTATCCGCGGCATCGAGGGCAAAGGCATCGCCTGGGCACGGCTTACGGCGGACGGGCTGACATCCTCCTTTGCCAAGTTCATGAGCGAAGTTGAAATGGCGCAGATTTTAGAAACTTCCGGCGCGGAGACGGGAGATGTGATTCTCCTCATCGCAGACGGTTCAAATCAGGCAGTTCTCAGTCAGCTTGGCTTGCTCCGGGTGGAGGTGGCAAAACGGCTGGGTCTCACGGAGATTGACCAAATGGAACCATTCTGGATTGTGGACTTCCCCTACTTCGCCCAAAACGAAGAGACAGGTGAATACGAACCCATGCACCACGCGTTCACAGCCCCGGCGGATGAGTGCTTAGACTACTTAGAAACCGATCGCGGGCGGGTGACTGCCAAGGCGTATGACCTGGTCTTAAACGGCATAGAGCTTGCCTCCGGCTCGATTCGGATTACAGAGCCTGCACTCCAACAGCGGATTTTTGATATCCTAGGTCTTTCTCCCGAAGAGAGCGCCCGGAAATTCGGTTTCCTCCTCGAAGCCTTCCGCTACGGCCCGCCGCCACATGGTGGGATGGCACTGGGACTTGACCGCCTGGTCATGTTGCTCGTAGGTGCGGAGAGTTTACGCGATGTAATCGCTTTCCCGAAACTCAAAGACGCGTCTGAGGCGATGACCGCTTGCCCGGATGCGGTGGAGGATGAACACCTTGCGGAACTGGGGATTCAGTTGAGAGATTAGCAAGAGAAAGACCGACGCATGGGTGCGTCGGTCTTTTGGTTGTCCAACAAGTGAAAACCGCCGACCTATAGTCGGCGGTTTTTCTGCTACCTAATAATCTTCTCTCCAAAGCTGGAAGTACGCCTGTGGGTGCACACAAGCAGGGCACTTATCAGGTGCACCGTCTGCTTCCAAGACATAACCACAGTTGCGGCAGATCCAGTAATGAGGCTTCTCACGCTTGAACACTTTGCCGTCCTCTAGGTTTGCCAGGAGCTTGAGGTAACGCTCTTCATGGTGTTTCTCAACTGAGGCGATGAGATCCATTTGGTGGGCGATGTCGTCAAAACCCTCTTCTCTTGCGACTTCGGCGAATTCTTTGTACATAGAAACCCACTCATAGTTTTCGCCGGCGGCGGCGGCTTTTAGGTTTTCAGGAGTTGTACCGACACCGTTTAGGCGTTTGAACCAAAGCTCTGCGTGTTCTTTCTCGTTGTTTGCGGTCTCTAGGAAGAAAGCTGAAATCTGCTCATAGCCCTCTTTTTTTGCGACACTTGCAAAAAAGGTATACTTGTTTCTTGCTTCACTTTCGCCGGAAAAAGCTGCTCTTAGGTTGGCCTCGGTTCTTGATCCTTTTAATTCTGGCATAATATTGTGCTCCTTTCTGTTTCATTGGCGTATTTTAAGTCCTCGTGCTATAATATGAATGAGGATTAGCAGGAGGAGGTAAAACCTATGGGAAGTAAAAAAGTGCGATTGGCGCTGTTGGCCGGCGTTTTCGTTTTAGTGCTTGGCGGAGCGTACTTACTTATGCCGCTGCTCAACCCGGAGATGCCCATGCGCACACCGGAGGTGGCAACAGATGCAGAACGCTTCACTGACTTCCTAGCCGAAGACCAAACAGGGAACACCGTGCATTTGTCGGACTTTATAGATCAACCCACCATCGTCTTTTTCTGGACAACTTGGTGTAGATTCTGTAAAGATGGGATGGATGAACTTGTTCTTTTATATGAGATGGATACCGGCAATCAAATTTTGGCGGTCAATCTATCCACCATGGGACACGGACGTGATGAGGCGGAACTGGGTCGCGCATTTATGGAAGAGAGTAATTTTCCATTTGTGTCCATTTACGATGTAAACGGTGAGGCAGAGCGTGCCTATATAACTATGGGGGTACCGCTGACCTTATTCATTCGCGCAGACGGGACGCTTTATCATACTGAATTGGGGCTATTAAGTGCCGAAGCGATGGCACAGATTGCATCGTAGCTTTAAAACCAAAGACGCCCCAGGCGTTTACCTGGGGCGTCATGCCTGTTAATTGGATATCAATTTACAGAGGCTGAACGTTTACAGCACGGCTTTTCGCACTGTTCTTTGGGTCTGGCTCGATGTCGTAGCTGACTTTTTGTCCGTCTTCAAGGGTTTTGAAGCCGTCAGTTTGGATGGCTGAGAAGTGTACGAACACATCGTCGCCGCCCTCGTCGTTCGAGATAAACCCGAAGCCTTTGTCTGCGTTGAACCATTTGACTGTACCTTGATGCATTGTGGATCCTCCAAAAATAAAAATAGGTTGTAATCTGACACGAGCGGATCACTTGTTTTTGCAATCGTTCACATAGATTGAAGTATTGCAAAAACAAGTGAGCAACTGACACGAACAGATACAGCATCAGCATAGCACATCCATTTGTCCATGTCAACAGAAAAAACGCGAAATAACACAGCGATTTTTAGTAATCAGAACAAGAAAGGGGAAATGCAAGTTGAACCAAGCAAGCATAAAAATAGCCGACCGAGATATCAGAGGTATCATTTTCGATATGGACGGCCTTCTTTTAGACACGGAGGCCTTATATATCAAGGCTTGGGTACCTGTGGGCGGGATGATGGGGATTCCAATTACAGCAGAGATTGCCCGCTCGACAGTGGGGCATGACAGTAAATCAACAGAAGAGGCGTTCCAGAAACATTTTGCGGACTTTACCCTAGAGCGGGCAAGACCTCTCATCAGTCAATGGCTGACAGAGTATGTTGCGGAACACAGCATTGATGTAAAGCCGGGCGCCCGGGAATTACTTGAGTTTTTCAAAAAACGCGGGTTCCCCCTTGCGATTGGGTCATCGAATCGGCAGCAGTATGCCGAAGCGTATTTGGGGGAAGTGGATTTGCTGCGGTATTTTGATACCATCGTCACGGCGGATTTGGTCGGGCGGGCGAAGCCTGCACCGGATATCTTTCTCCAAGCGGCGAAAAACCTGGGTCTATCGCCGGAACAGTGTTTGGTACTGGAAGACTCCCCCATCGGTGCGCAAGCCGCCTATGAGGCGGGGTGTTTGACTATCCTTGTGCCGGATTTGATTCAGCCCTGTGCCATGACGCGGGAGCGGGTTTGGCAGGTGCTTCCAAATCTTTTATATGTGCCAAACGCCCTATTTGGAACAGGTGCAACCAATGGTTGACAAAGTGCAAACACTGGTTGGTTGTGCTTTGCGGGCTAGATTTGGTATGATGCGAGCAAATTAAAAGAGCAAGGGTGGTTACAATGAGATTTCATGATAAGTTACAACTATTAAGGAAAGAGCGCAGCTTTTCGCAAGAGGACTTGGCAGAAAGACTTTCCGTTTCCAGACAGGCGATTTCAAAATGGGAGAGCGGCAGTGCACTTCCCGAGATTGAAAAACTCGTACAACTCAGCGACATCTTCGGTGTCACGCTGGACAGCTTAATGAAAGATGGCCCGCTACAGTATGGACGGAGTGAACACACTTCCGAGAGAAGTGAGCGCACTTCCGACAGGAGCGAAAGTACGTCTAATCCTCCTCCCATGTGGCATAGACCCCGGTGGGGCTATGAGTATAAAAGTAAGCGCACCCTATTTGGTCTGCCCTTAGTACATGTGAGCTTCCGTACAGATAAGCCGCGGGCAAAGGGGATCATTGCAATTGGTTTCATTGCGCAGGGGCTTTTGTCCATCGGCCTTGTGTCAATTGGCTTGCTTTCCCTTGGCCTGCTTAGTCTCGGTCTCTTCGCACTTGGTCTGTTCTCGCTGGGGCTTCTTTTCTCTGTGGGAACAATTGCAGTTGGTGCAGTCGCCATCGGTGCGATTGCGATTGGTATTGTTACGCTGGGTGCAGTTGCAATCGGTATGTTCTCCACCGGCGCTCTGGCAGTGGCATCGCATATCGCCATCGGACACCATGCCTATGGGCATATTGCAATCGGCCGGGAAGTTGCAGAGGGCGCACGGACATTTTTATGTACGTCAATACGCGACAATGGGATGTTTATAGTAGGCGCTGACGAAGTGAGAGCTGCGATTACGGAAGAGTTTCCGAACCTCTGGAGCGGAATTGTCCGCTGGATGATGGCATTTGTGCGGTAGTTGAATATCCCACAGACAAAGACGAACCCCCAACGGTACACGTTGGGGGTTTTGTACATCCTGTAGGGGCAGACCTTGTGTCTGCCCTATGCTTGTTGTCATGCAGTGTAAAACAGGGCAGACACAAGGTCTGCCCCTACGTAGGTATTATAGGCTCCTTTCGTAAAGGAGCTGTCAGCGAAGCTGACTGAGGATTGCCCTTTCCAGATTTGATAGCTGTACGTAAAACCGACCTTAGGCTACGCCTGCCACCTCCTTTACGAAAGGAGGTTTTGGGCTTTCGGGACTAGAAGAAATGGCGGAATAGTTTTTCAAATTGTTTTTCGGCCTCTTCTTTGGAGGAG
>Ga0131853_10006134_pt1 | contig 21704 bp, 12 predicted proteins | sample TergutLab28metaG_FD_92764 | JGI IMG/M metagenome (GOLD analysis project Ga0131853, IMG submission 92764) | Labiotermes labralis P1 segment gut microbial communities from Petit-Saut dam, French Guiana - Lab288 P1 (version 2) (version 2) | ecosystem: Host-associated > Arthropoda: Insects >... | reverse complement strand
AGGCTGAGTGGACCCCGTTCCAGACCCACTACTACACAGAAAATCTGGTAGCGCCGGGGATCGAACCCGGGACCTCTGTATCTGTAGCCAGAAACTCTGACCACTAGACCACAGAGGCGGTCAGACCTTAACTGAAACAATTCTTACTTGATCTGCCCATTTTTATTTCTATAATTTGTGTCAGAAAAGCAAGTATTGGAAGTTGCAGTTGGACTGACAGTAAACAGGGCGGAAGAGGAAATTTTTTTCAGTTCGGCCCCTATTGAGGTCGCTTGTTTTCTTGTCAGTCCCGAATTCATGTCTGCCCACTTAGAATTAATAGGATTTAAATGACGTCGCTTTGGGATACTGGTACTGAATAAGTGACACTCATGTTTGTTATACATAATGATAGCCAAGCAATGAGGTGAAGCAATCCCTGGACAGGCCCTGAGGGTTTAAGGTGGTACAGGCTCCCAGATTTCATGATAATCGGCATAGGAAAGTGGTAAGTTTCTCAGCCTTACGTACCGGCCTCCTTTACCCCCCCAGGAAATAATCCTGGTACTCATTTCTGTTAGAGGCTGAGTCGATCCCAGGATTATATCAATGAAAAATTCCAATGAGCCCATCAGGAATCCATTCCGCGATCTTCCGACTTGTAGCGCAGTGCATCAACCAACTACGCCGCCGCCAAGGAACGGATATAAATTACTTGTCTTTGGAATACAACAATAAAAATAAAATAATTTTATATATTTAAGTAATGTTTCAACTTTAAATTAATTCACTAAATGTCAAAAGTTTAATAACTATTACCTTTCTTTTGCGAGTAGGAACTATGAAGATATGCAACTTCAGCTGCAGCATACAATGCTACCAAAACTCCTAACTGCAAGCTTTACAGCCTATAGGGAATCCAATTACCCCTTTCCCCATGGAAGAGTATGTTAAACTTCCGTTTTAGAGTTACCACCATCTCCTTCTAGGCTACTAACAACCAAACAATTATAATAGCGGCTTTACTTGATAGAGAAACAATTTCAATCAGAACCTCCTTAGCGTACACATAAAGCTGGAGGAACATTAAAACTTGAAGACGCTAGGATAGTAACGGGCAGGCCACAAGAGGGCACGAAAGGGAGAGAAAGCCAATGCCGCCTCGTTACGGAATCTCTGCCTCGGCCGGTAAAGTAATACCGCAATCCTCCTTAGGATAATGCAAGCGGTTACAAGTTGGCAATCTTTGAGAGCAGTAAAGGTGACTGGCTCTAGGGAGACTTTAAATACTACAAGGGGTTCAGAAACCTGAAAGGGGATAAAACACTTCTGATGCACGGTCCTTTGAATCTCCACATCCCATGTATCTAGACTTACAAAATTTCTTCCTTGTTGAAATAATTTTATAGGAATAATTAATACTGTGCTCCAAATATGTTGGGCAAGTATAAGGCCGGATATTTTAGAAATTCACTACTAGTTACTATTTTCAAAGTAGTATTTTTGAGTACGGTAATAAATGTAAAATACAATCCAATTCAATCACGCAAACTTCCCACTATTTCTTCAAGTCCTTTAAAGATGGTGATAATCAAATAATTCTAAAACAGTGTGAATTGTTTACCCACATGAATAAGCCACTTGACTATAACTTGCCTACGTAATGTGGCCTAAATTTTCTCACTAAATGAACTTTGAATTTAATTGAACATTTTCAGTTTTCTATTCTCATTGTTAAAGGATATCATTAATATGTAACTTGAAAAGTTGTTACTTTTGTTGTTACTTTTGTTGGAAGGCATTCCGTTTTATTTTACGAATTAAAAATGCAATATAATTAGCAAATACATTCTGACGCAAATATATTTTTCCCCCTTTAAACGCCGAGTTAAATCCCATCTATCATTTGCTATCATTATTAGGAGTTTACCATATTCTTCACATTAGCAGGATAAGGGTTAAAACAAATTACGCTGAACTGCATTATTTGTTACATTACATTAAGAGTGTTGTTAAGTCTTCTTAAGCACTTGCACTACTACAAGGTTCATTTTTAAATATAAACGCTAGTCCAATATTTCCGAAATAAAAAAAAAATAAACTTAGTATTAAACCAGAAAATTGATTCAAAATAGATCTTTAAATTCACAATATAAAGCAGCTTTTCCTTGCATTCAAGAATTCGCAAATTGACACTAGACAACATCTGTGTGCTAGTTTTGACGTTTTGCTGACCATGCATCTCAGTATATTTATCTCAGTAATTAACGAACTTGACTCACAAAATTTTTGTTTCACAATAAGTTCATTTCATGCCTCTACATTTTTCGAGCACATGTGCTCATCATCAGGAGGTCAAAATTGCATTACACAGCCTCTGGTATCATAACACCTATAGGTGGCCGTCCAGTGCATAGGTTGAGAGAGATCTCTTTGACGTTTTGCTGACCGTGCATCTCAGTATATTTATCTCAGTAATAACCAACTTGATGCAGAGAATTTTTGTTTCACAATAAGTTCATTTTGTGCCTCTACATTTTTCGAACACATGTGCTCATCATCAGGAGGTCAAAATTGCATTACACAGCCTCTGGTATCATCACACCTGTAGGTGGCCGTCCAGTGCATAGGTTGAGAGAGATCTCTTTGACGTTTTGCTAACGGTGCATCTCCCCTCTCAACCTATGCACGAGATGGCCACCTATATGTGTGAGGATACCAGAGACTGTGTAATGCAATTTTGACCTCCTGATGATGAGCACATGTGCTCGAAAAATGTAGAGGCACAAAATGAACTTATTGTGAAACAAAAATTTTGTGCGTCAAGTTGGTTAATTACTGAGACAAAAAAAAATCTGTGTATTAGGTTTAAACTGAAGTCTTCTTACTCAATGGATAAATTTTACCAGAGACCAATAAGTCACCTCCGACGATTTAACCCTTTAAACGCCGAGTTAAATCCCATCTGCCATCTGCTGGGATTATTAGGAGCTCACCATATTCTCCACGTTAGCAGGATAAGGGTTAAAGATCTAAAGGAAAGGTCATCTTTGTCCGCATAGAAATGTCTCATCCGTCCGTCCCACAGCTATCCGCCTAACCGACAGTACTTTATATGTCTGTCCTCCCATACCATCATGCGCATGACTATACTGATATATTACAATTATTTTACAGTTGAATAATCAAAATAATTGCTTCAATTGCAGATAAACCTAGGTCTACTAAATTATTATTGGCATTTACATGTTTTTCAGTAAAATATGTAATTAGAGTACTGTTGCTGTATTCGGTCATGAGTAAAATTGCACACAGAATAAAGCAATTAAACCAAATCAGCAAAGTAAAAAATAAATATGACACAGAAAAAAAAAGTAGATTGAAAATATTTTAGCGTCTCAACGGAAAAAAATACCAGTAATATTTTTTGGTGGTTCTACGCCAACTTATAATCAATAACTGTAGGATCCGGACCTGTGGCGTAGCTGTATATCATAAACCGTCATATATTTACGCTGCAGTGTCGTATATTTTAACACAAAACGTCCCTGTCTAATCGTATAAATGGACCATCGGGGAGTGAAGCAATTTTAGTCTATAACCAGTGACGCTGGTACAAGTATTTCAAAAACTGCAGGGCCAGCGGTCCACATTGATGCACACTAAATAAAAGCAAATAGTTGGATTTACACCGTCAGCTGCTTCCCTCGGTTCTCTTGGTATATAAAACGTCACGTGCTTTTTTCCAAAGTTAAATTTTATTACAGAGTGGTTGGACATGGACAGTGACTACACGATCACCCTTCGTAACTTTGTTGTCCCGACGCGCTCAGTCCGGTAGGTGATCCTCTTTCGGGAAACGGGTGTGGTTCACCGAATCACATGTAGTTTTAGTTATTTCTTTTTTACTTGTTGTTTTATTTACTCAATTTATTCTTCACATAAAATAATGGAGTGATATATCTAGTTAAACAACTAGATCACTTCTAGGGAACTGACACAGTCACTTCTCTGTACTCCTACTTACACCACACTCGTACGCGACTGACTTCCTTACTGGACTGCTAGCGTCCGTTATCAGCTTCTAAACGTTTCGCCGTTTAAATCTCTCCCCTCCTACCTGTCACCAACGGTAAAGAATATACGTTGACAGATTAACCTTTTGACGCCTAATGTCAACTATAGTGGTCGTACCGCACCGCTAACCTCTAAAGTTGCATTTTATATATTTATTCAACAAATATAGGTACTGAATATTTTAAACATAGTACATACTCTCCGTTTTTTTTCTTCAAAATGCAGTTTTTTCATAATTCTAACGTATTTGGTTCCTGTATTAATCAAATTTTATATACAGGGTGTGCTAAAATTTAAAAAAATAATTCCGGCGCCAAAAGGTTAACCTACAACGCGTGGACATGAGCCGTCCGTAACTGACGTCAGAAATCCTAAGAAACAAATATACTAAAAATGATCGGCTACAAGTGGCACGCGCGACAATGAATCTTTCTATTCAACAGCGAAAAGATGCCGAATCCTATATGCCTCAGCCTTGTTCTGCACTCATGATATTCAGAAACTTGTAGACAGTTTAAACACAAAATATTTGTCAAAGTTTTATTTATTCACCAACTGATGCACCAGTGAGTTTTCTTAAAAAAATATTAAAATTTACCTTAAAATTTACATTAAAACATTTCCGACATATTTCGGTGTTACAGTTACACCATCATCAGGGAGCGCATTAATTTGTGCGTACTAAAGTTACAGTTGTTAAAATAGTCCATTAAAATACATCGGTGTGTGGTTAATATGGTGGTGGTGTGGCTGAATATATTAGGTCCTTATTGGTGTCTGTATGTTACACTGTTCGGCAGTAGTTGCTGAATAAATAAACAAATAAATAAATAAATAAAACTTTGATATTATCAAGATGCACGGAACGAATGTGAAAACAAAATATTTGATTAACTATACTACACTCTTTTTTTTCTCTATGTGTAACTAAGCTCAATTGAACAATAACAGTCCTATGTTTCACTAAATACTTTCGTGAATAAGTCAGATTTTGTACCGGAGGAATGTAGCTTGAAGTACAGATACTTACAAAGACGATTTTTCTTAGGCGATAAATTCGGGTATTAAATATTATCTGTGTATTGTAGGACACCGTATTTGAATATAAATATATATATATATATAATATACATATATATGTTTACACACACATATATATGTAGCTCTCAAAATATTGTTGAAGGTCATTTCCACTGCAACATACAGGTTGAAATATTTACGGCAATTTCAGTTATAAATAAGAACTCAGAAGACCAGAACGCTCAAAATGTAATTCTGAAGGAAGTGTTTGCAAAGTGTAGGCTTTAAATCTTCATGGTTGTTCCCTGCATTAATGATATGAAGTGCTTTATTTGTCCCAATTAATGCACACAAATTATTTTAATTGTTAAACTGTTAGAGCATTTAAAACCATAATATTTCGTCCCACATGTTTCGTTTTACATAAACCATCATCAGGGATAGTTGAAGAATAAGAGACCAACTTGATGTCACTAGTTATAAAGTTTTATTTCACTTCTTCTATGTGCAACATGTTTCGGACATTAATACACCCATCATCAGGTTGAAGCCTGCTACACGGATACCACCCCAACCCAGCCACACCGAAACTCCAACACACATCGAAACAAGAACACACCACCAATGTGGTGATACAATAGAAAAGTCGCAGGCTCCTGATGATGGATGTATTAATGTCCGAAACATGTTGCGCATAGAAGAAGTGAAATAAAACTTTATAACTAGTGACATCAAGTTGGTCTCTTATTCTTCAACTATCACAGTGATGCAGGGTCCAATATAAATAAATACATCATCAGGGAGTTACAGCTTGCGCTTTTCCAAAGTTACAAGATTGATTGGAATATTGTAACTTCGGCAAAGCGCAGGCAGTAGTTCCCTGATGATGGTTTATGTTTACCGAAACATGTTGAGCAAATATTATAGTTTTAAATGTTTTAACAGTTTTTTACAATTAAAATAATTTGTGTGCATTAATTGGGACAAATAAAGGACTTGTAGGCTTTAAAATTTAGTAAATAAAATTACGTACTCCTTCTACAGCAGCATTTCCTTTGATGGGGTATGAAAATGTAGTTAGGCGTGTTGGCTCGAACCACAAAATTTAGTGCGTCTTCTGATACATTCCAAAGTTACAAAAATGCAGTTGTGGATTTACTACAATTTACCTTAACATCGCCACATAGAGTAATTTGCCGACATAGACATTAAATGCGACGAGCCTCGTGGTCTAGTTGTCAGAGTCTCTGAGTAATAATCATGAGGTCCCGGGTTCGATTCCCGGCTCTACCGTGGGAATTTTTCCTGAAGGGGAGGATTTCCGCGGTGATCATGGTCTGGGAAGGTTAGCAGAATTTAGGTTTAAGGACCTTCTTGGCACTAAATCTTCGTCTATCACCACTCACAACATCGGGACAACGAAACTGCGACTCATGGGCGTCCCAACCTCAGAAGTCGGTTACACTCCTGCTATGCCCAGGGGGGAGGACCACGAAGTCCACAAGGACATGTGGTGGCATTGGACAAAACAAAACATTAAATGCACGAGTGGGCCAAATTGTTGCCAGTTGGTGAGAATGGAAGGTGGATGAAACTGCATAAAAAGAGACGCTCTCTATCTGGGATGTTACCGTTCTTGAAATTGTTAATTGTTTTACCGTGACGCAGTTTGTACTCGATGTATTTAACCATTTTCTGGTCTTCCTATAGTCTGATTCAAATTAAATTCTAATTGATATACAGACACAATACTAAAAATATGATACCACAAAACAATCAAGCCTGTTTTGTTTTATGAATAAAGTTAAATACATATTTTTCAGCATAATTTTAAAAATGTATTACTTAAGGCAGTACAGTCCAGTTGAAATGTTATGGCACACGGCGACGCACGGGAGGGGAAGTGAAGTGGAAACTGGCGAATGGAGTGGGTAGCCAGTACCCTTCACACTACATCAGAACATGGTGTATCCGGCATTACTACCGCTGATGCGCACACCTCGGCTGCCAGTAGTCGACTGAACTGACGCCCCCGCCGATTTAAATGGACTCGTCCGTTTCGCGCAAAGACTAAATCTGGTTTCTGCGCGTGTGCCATCACATTTCAAAAGCATTCTACCACTCACATGGTTTCTGAAAAATGGCGCAGGGAATTAATTCCAAAAATCTTCATTTTCACCAAAAATGTTTATTTCTTACGCGTCCAGCACAGCATAAGCTGAAGGTCCTCAAGAACAGGATTCTGAAGAAATTATTTCGGCCAAAGAGAGACGAGGTAACAGGGGAGTGAAGAAGACTACATAATGAGGAGCTTACTGATCTGTACTGCTTACCAAATATTAGTCGGTTGATGACATAAAAAAATTAGCATGTGTGGAAAACGAGAGAGCTACATACAGCATTTTGGTGGGTAGACCTAAGGGACAGAGACAACTTAGTAGTCCTAATATTAAATTGAATAACAATATTAAAGTGGATCTTCAAGCAATGAGATGGGCAAGCATGTAGAGGTGTTGGGAATGTGTGAAAGTGGTAATGAAACTTCGGTTTCCATAAAATGCGGGGAATTTCTTGATTAGCCTACGAAGTTTTAGCCTCTTATGAAGGATTGTGTTCCGTTGAGTTAGAGATAACTAGTTGAGGTTAACCACAGAAGTGACTGGAGACGTTATAGATGTCACTGCTTAAATTCTGCAAAAGGGAGGAACTGCTTACGTATGTAAGCCCACATAAGCTTTGCATGTATGTAAGCCTACATAAACATACTTTCCTATGAACTTGCAACGATACGTGGGTTAAGATCAAGCACGAAGCACACGCATATGGCTGCTGAGTTGCACAATGTTTGAACTTAACTTGGAAAGTTTTCACAGTTGAAATGGTCTCACAATTTGGATGCCATTTTGCGCCATACTCTACACTATTACACTCAGGCACTGTACTTGAACCCCCCTTCTCATCGACATGAAATATTACTTCGTGTAATCTAGAACAAAAATATATTCTGCTGTAATGAATAATTACTTGTTCAGAGGTACACAATATTACTTGAGGGTTGTTTGACCGTGTATTTTGCTCATGAAATAATGTGAAATGCCAACTTGATGCAACAAGGTAAATTTATTGATGTATTCTTATCTCGACATGTTTCGGGAGCATTAGATTTTGAGTTACAACATATGGTTTTCTGCACCGAATTTTTGGATGGGTGGTGGTCTTGAGAGCCGCTGCATAGGTCGTGTGTACGGTGCGGATGGTGCTGCACCGTACACACGACCTATGCAGCGGCTCTCAAGACCACCACCCATCCAAAAACTCGGTGCAAGAAACCATATGTTGCAACTTATCATCTAATTCTCCTGATGATGGGCGTGTGTACCCGAAACATGTCGAGATAAGAATACATCAATAAATTTACCTTGTTGCATCAATTTGACATTTCACATTATTTCACGTTATTAATTTACAATTTCGTGTTTTAACCTCTTAAAGCCTACCGGTCACGTGATGCACCAACAGTTTAACATTCCACAACTGTAAGTTCTGCCCACACTGTATTTATGTGTTTTGTATTTATCTGAGAACAAACAGCGAATTGTGCCATTTACAGCATAAACTGATTGGTTTTTATAACCGAGATGAAAAGTGTTTACAGCGCGGTACGGACAGGGTCTTTAAATAGAACAGTCTGCGCTTCGGCTTTAGGGGGTTAAATATCCAGTTTCCATAAGCTCTTAAAGCCTACCGGTCAAGTGATGCACCAACAGTTTAACATTCAACAATTGTACGCTCTGCCCACACTGTATTTATGTGTTTTGTATTTATCTGAGAACAAACAGCGAATTGTGCCACTTACAACTTAAACTGATTGATTTTTATAACCGAGAGGAAAAGTGTTTACAGCGCGGTACGGACTGAGTCTTTGAATAAAGCAGTATGGGCTTCGTCTTTAAAGGGTTAAGCACATTATTAGTACGAAGCGGTAAAAACCATAAAATCCTCTCAAGTAAACTTTTTTTGACAAAATACTGAAATGTCAGTGAATGAAAGCATGTGTTTGGAACTAAACTTCCAGCAGTTTCTGAAGTTCTTTTCCATTCCGTCTCTTTAGGTTTCATCGGGTAATAAGTAATTGTATTTAAATTGGTGAAGTTCTTGCCAGTCGACTTAACCCTTATCCTGCTAACATAGAGAATATGGTGAGCTTGTAATAATGCAAGCAGATGGTAGATGGGAATTGAACTTGGCGTTTAAAGTGTTAAGTCACACGGAATACCTGAGAACACAAATTATGCTACCACACGTGTGAGATTAAACATAACACAGCGTAATGTAGAAAGAAGTATCACAAAGTTAGAAAATGAAGGAAATTTTAAGAGAGAAGGCCGGTAAATGAGTTCTGAGGCGGAGTAGAATTCAGATAATGTGGTAGGTGACATGGAAAAGCTACACTCGCATTTAGTCAAGAAAATATGAACAAGTAAAATAAATGTCAGTCCCAATACAACTATCTTGATTAAAGAATACATTATGTACGTTTGATTCAGCGACATGCTTCAACTTAAATTAACTCTAACTCATGTATGTTGAAATGTGTAATAAAAGCCAACGAATGTTTGCGAACCAGGGACCACTGGCTCAGAAGCACTGTCTCATATCACGTGATGGCATACTTAGGAGGTATTACACTCTATATTTTAGGCTGTACGTCAGGCTCAGCTCTGAAGGCTACTGCAACGAGACTCTAGGAAACATAACTTCAGCTAACCTCAGAAAAATACATAGAGTTCCATAACGTAGGACCCACTTCACAGAAATGAATTACGTAGAGGATCATTTTCTTTTCAGATTCCATGTAAGGGGAAAAAAATTGTTTCCGTCGAAGAAGAAATTGTCTCATATTATCGTTTTCCTATAGGCATTTTTTAAAATCATCTCCAGACGGGGATTAGGCATAAAATGCTGAACGAATAGGCAGTCAAAGAAAATGGGGCGGTGAAGAGAATGTAATATGCACAAAAATCCACGCCGTGGGCAGGATTATAACAATAAAACCAGCCGTTCTGTAGTAAAATCTACACATTCCAATAGCATGATGCGATTTTTTGAAAATTTATATTTGTTTCAGGGAACGTGTCGTCCATATACTTAGTAGGCAGAGAAGTACAGGCAAGGGAATGGGAAGGGTTCAAAATAAGTAGATTCGATTTATTCAAAAAGAGTAGTTAAAGAATTTAAGTCACTTTAAAATCTCTCAATTTCAATATAAAATAACTAAATCGTTACTCACCCTGTGGCTTGGATCCTTAATGTGACATTTACTTATCTCTGTAGAGGTACGTTCTGAAACCTTCTACCTTCTAAGCAGAAAGGTAACGAATTTTGCCAAATGTACGCAAATATTCTGGAATTCGAAATTAGTAAAGGGTATTAGATATATAAATAGATATATTTGTTAAATGCAATTGGGTTGAAACCCGGTGGCAGCAGTACAGTACATATTTACACACAAACAATACACAGAACAAAACAATTAATTTGGGAAGAGCCCGGGCCGTGCCCCGTCTTTGCGAGTTATACCCTGGCATTTGCCTTACAACTGAGGAAAAAGCACAGAAAACCTTCAGTCAGGGTAATCGAAAAGTTCCAGTTGGCACGATGAATACAGAATATACAGAACAGAACATACATAAACCTAACAATTAAAATAAAATATTACGTAAACACAGGCAGTAAAGGTAAAGGTAAAGCAGTCCCGTTACAGGCCTGGAGTGTTCCAGAGGGTTCCAGGAAGTTAAGGTTCCCAGATTACATGAAAACGGCATAGGATAAAGGTAAAGGTAAAGCAGTCCCGTTAGAGGCCTGGAGTGTTCCAGAGGGTTCCAGGAAGTTAAGGTTCCCAGATTACATGACAACGGCACAGGATGGTGATAAAATTGTCAGCCTTACGCACCGGCCGCCTTTCCCCCCAGTAAATGCTCCCGGTACTCATTTCTGTTAGAGGCTAAGTCGACCCCAGGGTCATAGTGCGATCGGAAGGATTATGTCAATGAAAAATTTCAATGACACCAGCTGGAATCGAACCAGCGACCTTCCGATTTCTAGCACACAACCACCGGCAGTACAATATAAAACACAAGTACAAGGCTGTTTCTGTCGAAGGAACCAAAACCGTGTAGTCGCGCTGTTCCATCCCGCTCACACTCACAGAGAAACAATGCGAGCTGTAATTTGAAGTAAAGCAAGCAAGACTACGACTTAACAGAAGCCGTACGAATTTCCATTGTACGACTAATTGTCGTGCCATGCCCATCCTCTGTTCCTCTGAGGAATTTAATTCAATCATATCAATAAGGGCCACACTGAGATTAACAACATCTTATCAAACACCTATTAATCGTTGTGTGGCCAATTGTATATCATCTCTCTACCTAGTAGAGACACAGGGACTGAGTTTGTCGTGTGAGAAAACGAAGCTTAAATATGTGTTTGTAATTTCAAGGCAAGGCATTGAAAACAATCTGGGACGCCTTCCCCTCCCACCCCCCCCCCCCTTTCCCTGTTTGGTCCATTTACTTCAAACAAAGAAAATATACCAATTTACCACACACAATAATCGTACGCCGCATCCTAACCGCCTGAGTGTATGCAAGTGGCAGAACACGAAGCTAACAAAGCGAGCCAAAATCAAAGATGTTATTGGAGGATGAATCGGATTGTGTTGCATGCAGTAATTAATGGAAACGTCACTCACAATCCAGTATGGTCTGAAATAAATAGTTAGTGTCAAGAAAATTTTTTAAAATTATTCACCGTAATTTACATCCAAACTAAAGCATGTTGTAGGCAGATATTTTTAGAGGTGTTTAAATAATAATTCGGCTCCTTTTAATGAAATTCCAATGTTTCTAACAAAATTAAGAAAAATACGTCTGCTATTTAGTTCATAACACTGCTTTAATGAGTGCATAAATCAAGAATTGATGATCTCAGAGCGTTACTGCTGAAAATTCAATTTTTCTGAACTGTTACACTCTGCTGTTGGGGTGAAAAGTTGCCTGTTTACAAATTTTTAGCTCGACAATACAGACACTATGAATGTACTCATTTCTCCATTTATCCGGCAAAAAGAGTTGTCGAGACACTGCTCCTTCGCTTATTCATGTGTGACGCTATCAAATGATAACAGTTAATTTCACTTCTCTAATTTTTTTCGACTGTCCTCCCAAAACAGGCATTTTAATAATCATATCAGCATTCAATATTAATCATATCATCATTCAAAAATAATACCATCATTCAAAAATAATCATATCATAATTTAACAATAATCATATCATCATTCAAAAATAATATCATCATTCAACAATAATAATATCATCATTCAACAATAATCATATCATCATTCAACAGTAATCATATCATCATTAAAAAATAATACCATCATTCAAAAATAATCATATCATAATTTAACAATAATCATATCATCATTCAAAAATAATATCATCATTCAACAATAATAATATCATCATTCAACAATAATCATACCATCATTCAAAAATAATATCATCATTCAAAAATAATCATAACATCATTCAATAATAATCATATCATCATACAACAATAATCATATCATCATTCAACAATAATCATATCATCATTCAACAATAATCATATCATCATTCAACAATAATCATATCATCATTCAACAATAATCATATCATTATTAAAAAATAATCCTTCAATTTTATTTCGACTGACATAATAATTTGTAAGGTTGTGTATCCAAACATTAACTTTTAATATATTTATGGACGTAAGAACTAGTGGAGGGCGACAATAGGGGCCGCTGCTGATGATGATGATAATGATTATGATGATAATAATAATAATAGAAAGAGCTAAGTGGTTAATAACCATGTATAGCTAGACGATACGAAGAAATATGATTTATTTTCTTAAGGATTGCCTGCACCAAGGCTTTTTCGCAGTGGTAAATTAGGGCTAAAACCTGAAACACGAACAGAAAAAAGTAACTATATTTACGCGATGGGGTGTCTTGAAATAAACTGCCTTGTTACAAATCATGCAGTTTCAAAACACACATCTCTTTGAAGCCTTTACTAGATTTACGTACAATTATTAAATTAATTTCTGCAAGGGAAATCAATGAAGTTCATAGAAGATGTACAAGAAAAGAAACAGTTCTTTCCTGCTTACAACACTTAATGAAGATGGAACAGACAGAGTGTTCCGAAACGTCGGCATATAAAATTCAGACGCCGGAGAATCATCTATAAGAAAGAATACAACAACAATTTACCTTCTTATTCAGCCCGTAAAATTTAATACACATGAAGAAATAACTATTGAATTATTATTAATTACAATGAACTCTTTTTCATAAAAAGTAAAATTTGCGTGACATAATCCACTTCATATTTGTAGGTAATCATTCGTGCATTTTAAATGCTAAATTGCTTCTTAGGTTAAATCACTTCAAAAATGTAGCATGAAAAATGAATAATGAATAATATGATTCTTCATATCTTGTTGGTCTCGTAAAAAGAAACGGGTATCAGTAAGCAAGACTGCAAGAAATGGTAGATTTTACATCACATATATTCGGTAAGTAACATATCACGATCCATTTCAATCGTTCTACTCACTCCAGGGCTTGTAAGTACGCCACTAAACTCCGAAATGATAAAACCGTTCCTCTTTTTGCGCATAGCTGATGGATCTACAGCTAACGAATCGAAGGTCTGACCAGGCTGTTCTAGCCTTATGACACCTCCGCATTCCATTATTATTGCTCTCAACCGGCTGGTTTCAGGAGTAAATGAATCGATTACGCAAATCTCTACTCCTACGACATAATTTTATGTCACATTTTCGTTTCGCATAGAGCTGCATCTCCTCGGAAGCACGACAGGTGTCAGATGGACGGCAGTCACTGTACCTTGAGCTTCGTTACGTGACAATAGGATGGGTGTATTTAGAGCAAACGTGACCATTCAGTCTTGTGACATCACAATGCTTTTTATATAATCGATTTGTATACTAAGGGAATAGGGTACAGTATAGGACAGCTAATGCAACGAAGTGTTCAGAATTGTCAGTTGATTGGCAGTTGTGTTATTGATGGTACTTCATGGGCCTCCGAGTACTCTAACAAGATTTGACGCGTTTTATACGCACGCAGTTAACAGCGCGATTTTTCACGAAATGTGCCACCTAGTTACTGGTACGATCTGAAAGTCAGCACTAATTAACTTATATATAGCTAATTTGCGACAAGAGAGTCAAAAATCAAAATTTGGCGTTTTTTAGTTATTGGTATAGAAAGAAACGTTTGCATGTGCACTTCTAGCAGGTATAGTGTCATAACGCAGTTTGTAAAAACTCGCCGCTGGAGGGCAGTTGTGTTGTCGTTGCACTCATAGAAAATTATAGCGCTACAAGATCTTTTAAAAAAGTGAGGTAAAAGGGGGAGTAGAGGTATAGCTCTACTCTTTCTTGAGGAGGGCACTAGAAGGGGTGAGGGGTCAGCGTCAGGCCCCGGCCGCTCTTTACCCCCAGGAAGGAACCGGTACCCATTGTACAGGAGGCTGGGTGGGCCCCAAGGCCGGTCTGGACAGGTGCGGAAAATGTCGCCCCACCTGGATTCGATCCCAGACCGGCCAGCCCGTAGCAAGTCGCTATACCGACTGAGCTACCGGGCCCACTCAAAACCTTTAAAAGTCTTTCCTGAAAAATCACACATATGGGTTGTGACGCTGTTGTTGTAAATGGGCGACATATTGATTCATAAGCTGTGTATGACCACAGCATTGAAACTTTTTTGCTGAAGAAGAGAGAAAAATACACGTGTCCCGTACAAGCCGGTCTGTGTTATGTTGTGTACATAAAGGCCTTGAGTCGAACTGCTCAGCCATCCAACATACCCTGCCGAGAGTAAATGAAGATGGAAGTAGAACCGCTAATTAAAAGGGTAGGGAACAATGGAACTGTAGTGAGAAAAGACAAGGTCATTTGTACTGCAAAAATTATGCAGCATGCTGGATATGTTGCAATTATTACAGCATTCGCACAGAGGGAATCAAATAATAAAAAGAAATTGTATTTTATCTTCTCGTTTATGTTGTTCCTGAATGGTCTTCCTGGAATTGTCCTCAGAACGAAAGTAGAAACTAAAGATTGCACGTTCGATCGTTAGGAAAATAAACTGAAAAGAGTACATCGGGTTGCTTTATTATATTGCGAATTGTTTGTCTTAAATAATTTTCGGCTAAGTTAATAATCAACTGCGATTACTTCAAGTGCTTGGATTCTTATGTTTAGAAGTATCGTATTCCACAAGTACATACATACATACATACATACATACATACGTACATACTTAGGTAACAAACATAAAAACATACGTGTGTATATATATATATATATATATATATATATATATATACATACGTACGTAAGTACATACACACAAATATATGTATGTTCTTACATACATACATACAAACATACGTGCGTACGATGTGTATATATATATATATGCATACGTACCACGTGTATGTATGCATGTATGTATGTATGTATGTACGTATGTATGTATGTATGTGTGCATGTGTGTATGTATGTATATAGTTCGTAAATACATACATACATACATACGTACATACATATATATATATAGTAATCCTGAAGGTTACTTTCTACATGCTAAGATCAATGTAAATATAAACATAAAAAATAATTTAGTGAGTTAATAAATAATAATGAAACTCAGTAGGCCTATATTTTGTATGTACGACATCAACTGGAATGTATTCATAGTACATTAAATTCGTCACACATGACGTCAGTAATTACTGCCGTCATAATGCTTGGTATTGTGAACGCATGAAACTTGTTACATTGAATAATTACAGCGCGATTATCGCCTGTCACCAGGGACAGTTTCACACACCTAATGTGAACAGCACATTAGATATGGCCATCAAACGCGAACGCTCAGTACGCATTCGTGCGGCCGTCCCTGGTTTCGAAGTCTGCAAAAGACACTACCAGCAAAACGCAAGAACACACAACATCCTGCAAGTTTGAACGGCGGCATACGGAGTATGATGATGTCACAAAATGAAAACACACAAACCTCAAGATATTATGATATTGTTAATAAGTTTACTGGCTACGGGCTGGACGGTGCGGGGATCGAATCGCGGTGGGGGCTAGATTTTCCACAAACGTCCAGACCGTGCCTGGGGCCCACCCAGACTCCTACACAATGGGTACCGTGTCTTTCCCGGGGGTAAAGCGGCCGGCGCGTGGTTTTGACAACCCACCACATCTACCGCCAAAGTTATAGAAAGAGTAGATATATAACTCTACTCCCCGTTTTGGTCTTCGTGGGCTGTTTCTGGGGTGAACTTTACCTTTACCTTTAACTAAAATTTGTACTTTGTCAAATCACGTTTATTTGTTTCGAAATCAGGCGTATGGTTGCCAGGACAACACAAACGCGTTTCCAACTCAAGGGAGGAACAATGGAAAAAGGATTTATCTCCAGCATGATCAATAATTTCGAAGTGCCTTAATTATGAACTCAAGTTCACGGTAGGATTGTTGTGTAGATATTCATAACACTGAATCAGGCAATATTAACAAGCACATCGGCTCATTAATAAGATTGTCTTATACTTCCAGACATTCGATCATAATGAGCAATTCTTATTTATGGGTGAATCGAGGAATTTTCGGCAATTTCAAGGTAAAAGATTATCTGACCGATGTGAGTTTTACCTGCATGGTTATGTCTTGTTTGGTAGAAACTGTGGTAGCTAATGGTCCGACATGTAGATGATGCTAATCAAGCCCCTATCTACAGGGGATGGTTTAGTGCGGCTGAACAGAGACAAGCAAACTTTGTGCCTTATTATCTATGTCTGCTTACCTTGTCTCTTTAGTGAAGCTTTGAGGAGCTCGTTAAGGGACCCCTGCCTCGACTGTTTAGGCAACTCTCTAACCACCTACTTTCACCTACCAGCCTCCCCCACCCCCCCTCAGGCTTTACCTTACTGTCAAAGCCCAAGTAGGACCGAGGAATTCTGCGCTCTAGTACCTTGGAAGGTAGAATCCTGATGCCCGTGTTTAGATTACTGTCGCCACCTCTAAGCAATAAGAGGTCCTTCTTACGCTTAATAATTAGCGTAATTGTATGAGGCAGGGACATCAGGATTTTACAACAAAATTACTGGTTTCTTTATAAACAACTGCGAGGAGACTTTTATCTTATCCCGCATTACAATTAAATTGCAAAATATCTGCATTACTGAAACAGAAAATCTGATGGTAAGAATCCAGAACGACAACGTATAAAAAAGTATAAGGATAATATAGGGAATTCATGTACTTATAGAAATGGAATTTATAACAAAACCAATGCGAGTAAAATTAGGATGGCAATAAAACTTTTAGTAATTTTCATACATAACTCACTCACTCACTCCATGAAGTAGAGTCCTTCTTGAGAAGCTAACAGGTTTGCATCTAGTCAAGAAATTCCCCGCATTTTATGGAACCCGAAGGTTCATTACCGCATTCACAAGTGCCCGCCACCTGTCCACATCCTGAGCCAGCTCGATCAGGTCCATACCCTCACATCCAACTTCCTGAAGATCTATCTTAATATTATCCTCCCATCTGCGCCTGGGTCTCCCCAGTGGTCTCTTTCCCTCAAGTTTCCCCACCAAAACCCTGTACACGCCTCTCCCCTCCCCCACACGCTCCACATGCCCTGCCCATCTCATTCTCCTTCTCATACATAACTCTATTTCTAAGTTTAAGATGTTAAAAGCCCTGACACGGACATACACGCGTACAGACGGACAGACAGAGGGAGAATTCACGTTAGGAAAATGTGCACAGATGTCTCCGATACAGTATACTGTTTAATTATCACATGCATTCTCGAGCTACGAGATGACGAAGAAAAAATTCACACGTCTAGCCTGAAGCAATTATACTGTAGGCAATACCAGATTTACAGAATTAAAAAAAAAAAGTAGAAACTGAATAATTTAAAATGTGCACAAGATTCTCCCTGCGGTAGGAAAGCGCATTCAGACGAATATGGCGGAAGAATACTGCTGGGCGATAATACTATCTGAGGGAAGTCGTGCCACAGCCGATAAATTCCTCGTTCTGTTACGGTTTGAATGTCAGCCAGCCTCTGTTGTAACATACGTAAAGTCCGACGAACGCGTATATGATTCCGACTAACATAAACTTAAATTTTCGCCGGAATTTGTGGAAGGTTAACTACAGGAAAAATGTAATATATTTGCACCTGCGTACGCCCACGAAAGTGAAGTCTGCAACACCCGATATATTCAAGGGAAGGTGTTTTTGTTACACACCACACATCACACCACACCACACACACACACACACACCACACACACACACACCACATGACACATACACACAACACGCACAAACACTTCACACCACACACACCACACATCACACCACACACCACAAACACACACCACACACACAAACAGTTCACACCACACACCACACCACACCACACACCACACCATACACACACACCACATACCACACCACACACACACAAATACACCCCACACACACACACACACACCACCAAATACCACAAACCACGCCACATTCGCACACACACACACACACACACACCACACACACACACACACACACCACACCACATGACACACACACACAACACGCAAAAACACTTCACACCACACACACCACACATCACACCACACACCACACACCACACCATACACACACACACCACACACCACACCACACACACACTCCACACACACACACATCACCCCCACACACCACACACACACACACACACACACACACTACACACACACACACAGATGAAGTGAGAAGGTTCTTAGGGCACAAAATGCCAAGAACGCATTAGAATTGAGCAGTAATATGTTACTTGTTTTCGCGCAGTAATATACCGTACAAAACACTAAATACACACAACGCCCCTTCGTATTCACACGTTTTATATCTGAAATAAAGGACTGTGTCGAGTTGTTTCTTATTCACACAACACAGCCAGTTTACATGTGGTGTGCATCCCGTGACAGACACAAACTGAATTGCTGTCTTGAATACATAGAGAACTCCATGAACGTGAAACAAACTGAAACCCCTAATTAGACAGCATTCTTATTACGTTTGTTGATTGTGAACTGACTGTTACTCTCAGGAGGCTGTATAATATCAACTTATTCAATTATTAAGAAATAAAAGAATAAAGTATACAAAACTAAAGACGTGCCTCACATACGAAATAAAATGGACAATTTAAAAAACACTCATCTTCTTATGTTCAATACAAAACATGCAAGTCAGGAAATGTCTGCAGTCTTTCAGCTATTCTCCCTTAGCATTAAAATCCTGCACACTTTGCAGAAGAACACATCCTATTTTAAAACACTACTAATCTTTCTTTTTTTTTTTAATTTAATGTTTGCCATCCCGAAGTGTTTAACACATATAGAAATATACAATAATGTATCAGTCAAACACATCAAAACTTTATTATTTTGACGTTTTGCTGACCGTGCATCGCAGTATATTTATCTCAGTATTTAACAAACTTGATGCACAAAATTTTTGTTTTACAATAAGTTTATTTTATACCTCTACATGTTTCGAGCACTATGTGCTCATCATCAGGAGGTCAAAATTGCATTACACAGCCTCTGGTATCATCACACCTGTAGGTGTGATGATACCAGATGCTGTATAATACAATTTTGACCTCCTGATGATGAGCACATATGATCGAAACATGTATAGGCACGAAATAAACTTATTTTAAAACAAACATTTTGTGCATCAAGTTGGTTAATTACTGAGATAAAAAACTTTATTATATTTATTATTGTATTAGGGTAACATGTTTCGATTCTTATAGAATCATCTTCAGGCCCTTCTAAGATACAGATCCTTACTTAGCCATGTTAAAACGCGCTGTGGTTTCCCAAACGCTTACATTATTAATATAACTATGTATAAAATCATGTGTCTTTTGTTCTTATTGTGCAATCAGGATACTTATTTATAAAACTTCAACTGGTACATACGAAGGAGGTTACACGTAAGTGTTTGAGATGTGTTGTTATAAAACGTTGGATATTGTATTATATATATTGTTGCTAATTACAAAATATATGTATAAGCGTTAGAAAGTTAAAAACTATTAAAATACTATGCAGAAATGTTGCTCTTGGTAAGTGATATCTTCCTTATGTTGATATTATATTCTTGACGAACTTTAGGGCTCTTATCTCCAGTGTTGAATACTTGGATTCCTATAAAGAAAAATTCTGGGCTCTTATCTCCAGTGTAGTGTGGTTTGATTCTATAATAAGTAAGGATCTGTATCTTAGAAGGGTCTTAAAATGATTCTATAAGAATCGAAACATGTTGCCCTAATACAATAATAACCATAATAATGTTTTGTTGTGCTTGACTGACACATCATTGTATATTTATGTAAGATTTCTTCATGTCTTAGAAACATATTTACAATCTAACATCGCCAATACAAAGTAAAGAGGTGAGATTTACAATCGATACATCTTAAAAGTCGATACTCGACAATTAAAATCAATTACGCTGCATTGCGATTGTTAACTGTTTCTTCGGCCTCAGCTCCTTCCTTACAGAGAAGACAGTCTGATTCAATTATAACAAACGCTTCTCCAGTTTTTTAACGCGAGCGTCACAGACAGCACAACCTCTCTCATGTATAAAGATCAATCACGGCTAGAAACCACACACGTGTATACACCTTCACATCAAGTATATACTTCTTTTGTACTATTTTTTGCCAAAATCTTAACGTGGCTACAAAATTTTAGTAGGAACCAGAAATAAGAACTTCATGTAATTTTTTTCCTTGTGGGAAATGCTCTGACTCATCTCGGAGGACAGAAAGACACAGCATGACGAGTCTAACAACAGAGCTTCACTGTTGTCTTACAAAGACGCCTAAAACGCAAAGACGCTGGTTATAAATAGGCGGTCACGGAGGATATTACCACACGTTCTTCGTCGTCGATTAGAAGAACACAAGTGGTCAGCAGTCGCTACATTTCTGGGGACTCACGTCAAAGATAAATCAAAACAAGTCGGCAAAGGTCGTCACCTGCTGAAGCGTTAGAAGCAAACCTCTTACAGGCCAAACATGTCGTCGCACTACAAGCACGTACGAAGTGTGTAGGCATAATTTAATCTTCGAGATGGGGACATTAAGAATCTTCGAATACTCGAAATTGTATAGTTTACACATGGCACCCTCACCCGAAGACAGTATCACCCTTTTTTTTTATATTTGCGTTTATTGATTTCAACCCACGCTTTACCATCTAGGTATACCACGCAGTATTTCCAGAGGTGTTTACAGTGGGTTGTTACACAGATGTTTACAGTTTATCCCATTTTACTTTTTTTTTTTTAAAGAGTACAGGTCAGTATTTGGACGGTACTTTAGGAGTGTTGCCGGATTTAATTTCCTTGGGCATCTTCTTGAAGTGCTT
>Ga0131853_10006133_pt1 | contig 21705 bp, 9 predicted proteins | sample TergutLab28metaG_FD_92764 | JGI IMG/M metagenome (GOLD analysis project Ga0131853, IMG submission 92764) | Labiotermes labralis P1 segment gut microbial communities from Petit-Saut dam, French Guiana - Lab288 P1 (version 2) (version 2) | ecosystem: Host-associated > Arthropoda: Insects >... | reverse complement strand
CTGTTTTTTTTTTTGGGGGGGGGTGGGGGGGGAGGGGTATTAAGCCCCTCCTTTCTTTTTTTTTTTTTTTGTAGACTTTATAAAATATGTGGGTAAAAAAAGGGGGGGGGGGGGGGGGGGGGGGAACGTACCCTTAAAACCACGTCCGTGTCTGAACGTGTCACTGCCTAAATTAAAGAGGAACTAAATCTCAGGGGCAAAGTGCTTTTTGAGAATAAAACCGTCTGCAAGACGTCAACTCCTGTTATAGAACCCGGATGTCAATTACCGGAACTCTCCTTCCAAAGATATATACTCCGTTAAAGTCTCCCAGCTACAACTGTGCAAATATGTTTCATTTCTTGTGTGTTACAATTTCCGACTATCTCCCACTCCCCTTGACCTACTCACAGTAGTAATACAGGGCTATTCAAAATAATTACTGAGGCTAATAAACTCCAGATGCAACCCCATGTGATTTCTTTCTGTGGGGTTACGTCAAGGATCAGGTTCACGTTCCTCTTCTTCCCGCAAGTATCCCGGAACTGAAGGTACGAATCAGAACCGCCATTGAAACCATCACCGCTGACAAGCTACAAACCGTTTGGAACGAACTCGATTATCGTGTTGATGTTTGTAGAATCACAAAGGGTGCACATATAGAGCAGCTGTAAAGTATGTAACAAAAACTTGGAGTATTGTTCTATTAAATAAAAGAAAACATGTACTCCTATCTCAAGTGTATTGTGTATGACAAGTTGTTAAAACCCCGACAATCATTTCGAATAACTCTGTATTTTGTCATCAAAACAAAATAGAATAGGCTTATGAATTCGCGAAATTTTAACCTCTCCCAGTGAACTCTAAATCAGATTGACTTATGTTATTGATCTCTGAGTTCATGTCAGCTTGATACGAAATGATAACTACCGAAAGTCGGACAGAAAAAGATTCAATAAAGCAGATATGGAAGCCTATTGTATGAAACTGAGACAAAAGTTGAACAGAACGTTGTCAAGATGACTGGAAACCGCTGACAATGAAATGGCTTTACTGGTGACACCCTCATCAGGTTCCTGGGCCACAAGAACTAGGCGGACATAAAAGGATGTATACATCAGAGTTATAAATACTCTTGGTTGGAGACACTTTGTCTTCTTTTACTTGCAACTGATGCGGAAAACCACAAAATATCTTCTTGGTCACTTCGACCCTGGAAGATAAAACCAATATATTTTTCTCGAAAGGTCGGGAATCAATTACCCAGTGCAGCGACATCACCCCCCAGAAGAACGTAGACCACAATGTCTATCAGCTTGGCCGGTACTTGGGCCTGCCCATTTTAAAGGTAGAAGTTTGAAGTGCGCAGTCGCTGTCCTGTCCGCTGTAACTGTTGCTTCTTCATTCAGTTGACGTCGAACGTACTTCTTATGTGTTGTTATCTAAAATGTGGATTGCTAACGTTAGCTTTGTCAGTGACGGAGGGAGGGCGACGAAGAATACACAAGCCACAATGCAACGCAGCGAGACAATTGTTATTGTTTTTGTTGTTTATAGTGTGTTTTTTTTGGGTAATTCCCCGGCGTCTCAATTTTATGTGCCGACGTTTCGGAACACACTATCTGTTCCATCTTCATAGGCAGGTGAATGAAGTGTTGTTGTTGTTGTTTCACAAAAAAACTTTTGTTTTTGTATATAATAGCTCTACTTCACTTTGGTTGCAGTAACAGGGATGGAAAAAAATAAATGACCCCAGATGTAATATGTGTGGGATCAGGGAATTGTACTCCGTCTCTCTCCCTCACACATACACACACACACACACACACGTTTGAAACTTGGAAACTCCAGTTAACACAACCCGAGTTTTATGCTGGCCATATCGGCCCATCCCAGCACATCAAGCGATAGGTCATCATATATCAGTAGCATGACCGGTCACGCAAGATGGCTGCAAGCGCATTATTTTATGTTCTGCACACGCGAAGTTTTAAGGTGGTACTTGAAAGTTAGAAGAGCCATTAACTACTCTGTCGTGTGGGTTAGGGTGGGATGGGATGTGTAAAGTGAATACTTGGTCATCACTGTAGGAACTTACTTGATGTCATAAATTGATGACGCCGGTCACTCATCGCTTTCAATTAATGTAAGTGATGACGAATGGTCGTCACTCTTCCTACCTGTCGTAACTCTCTCGGTCCTGTACTTTAGTCTGTCATACTTTTCATTGTGTTTATTATTAGATGTCCCGTCACTGGCCTCAGGGTCCAAGCCGTTTGCTTCTTTAAATGAAACCTATCCTGGATCGCATGAGTGATTATGTGGAAGTTTGCAGCAGCACGTGGACAGTATTCGCTGTATCGTAGGCGCGCAAGTTGCGGGAATTCTCTTCAATAAGAGCAGAGGTGTTCAAAATGAATTTAACCAATATCCTGCTAACGTGGAGAATATGGCGAGCTTCTAATAATGCCAGCAGATGGTGGATGGGATTTAACTCGGCGTTGAAAGGTTTAATAATCACAGTATAAATTCCAACCAATCCACGCTTGCACCCCAGCTTTACGTATTAACCCTTATCCTGCTAAAGTCGGAGAATATGGTGAGCTGCTAATAATGCCAGTAGTTGGCAGACGGGATTTAAGTCGGCGTCTAAGGGGTTAAAAAAATTCTCTCTGAGCCGGGATAGCGCAGTCGGTATAGCGACTTGCTACGGGCTGGACGGTTCGTGGATCGGATCCCGGTGGGGGGCGAGATTTTACCTAACCGCCCAGACCGGCCCTGGGTCTTACCCAGCCTCCTATACCATGGGTACCGGAGGCATACCCGGGAGTTAAATGGCCGGGGCGTGGCGTGATCACCCACCCCAATCTATCGCCGAGGTTAAAGAAAGAGTAGAGGCATAACTTTATTCTGCCTCTGAGCCTTCATGGGCTATTCTAGGGTGACCCCTACCTTTACCATTTCAGTATTCCAATCCTTTGTCGAAATCCCTACATACAACATTTTGTTACTACTTGTCCTTCCCTGCCAATGTTATAAAATCTTTGCATTTGAAAGAGGCTGTAGGGTAACCCAGAAATAATTCGTTCCTGCCAGATTATCTCCCTTTAATCCGAAGATTAGGCCCAATATTTTTCCTTTTGTTAAAAGCCCTTTGTATTTGAACTTAATTGTGAAACGTATTTATTCCCAAAATTGCTCTGACCGCCATATGAACGAAATCAGAACCGCAGAATCTAATTACCCCATAGCAAAGAGTATGTAACACGGTTCATTCTTACGGAACTGCTTCGTAAAGTTTAACCACGTAAACATAATTATTGCGTGTCCGACAGTTTAATTTAAATAAACTTTAATTAAGTGTTTAAACGAGCTTTAATGAAATCGTTAATAATTTGTCGTGACACAAGGTCAACAATTTACGGTGGGTAGTACATCTTCCTGTAACGTACTGAAATTTATGTGTGAAATGCAATGAATTCACTGATGTTTGTGGAGGAACAGCAATGCCTGTGAAATTTCAGTCGGAGATTTGAAAAAGAAGAGACAACATGGAGTCCGAAGAGGAGAAGAAAGGATAATGTTGAAATTAAAGTTATAAAGGAATAGATGGATAAATCTGGCTAAGTTAGGCCCACTGATGGGCTCTCAGCAGGACGGAAATTAACCTTTGGATTTGGCGACTGGTAGTACTTAAGAAGAGAGTTTCGTGGAGCATGTCATAGCATGTTGTGGGCCTAATTCGTCGCATGCCGAAGTGTAAAAATTATCATCACCACCATCATATCCTTTATGCAGGGTATTTATACTTATATTCCTGAGACAAATTATGTGGCTAGGAAATACAGTGTTGCAGCTATTCTGTTGCTACTATTCATGGTGCTTATATAGTTTCAGTGTTGAATCTATTGTACTTTTACATTAGTACTTTCCGAAGTATGCGTGCAGTGCCCAATGTGGCTGTTTTCTGTAGTTCCTTGACTTCATGCTTTCCTGGTATGTTGCTCACGTATTTTCTAAATGACTTTGAAATAGTCCCAGTCGCCCCTATTATTATTATTATTATTATTAGCTAACATATGATTAAATTTACGTCATGTATCCAAATGTTTGTTCAATGTTGTGTTTTGTTTCTATGTGTGCATGTGTTTGTGTGTGTGTTTATTTGCGTATTTTGTGTTGTGATTATTGTGTTTTGTTATCGGCCTCTGATCTGTGAAGCTAGCAATTTAATAAATGGGAAATGAATTATTATTATTGTTGTTATTAATATTATTTACAATATTGCCCTACCCTTGTGGAGACTCTCGGTCTGCATGTGCTGAATCGAAGTTTCAGAGACTTTGGATTGTTTAACGTTGACCATAAACATCGAAACTTTTCTTCCTCTCGACGCGCTTCGGCAGTAAGTGCCATCGGTAATGCTGATGTTATGTTCAGTGGATGTTCCATCTCGATTAACGATTTTAATTTTTTGATACTTTCACTGGATAAACTCAGTTTTAATTTACGTACAATATTTGTAACTAATTTGGATACTTTTTTTACCTTCCTTCCTATATTTCTCTCACAAGAAATTGTGCTGTCTCTGCAATTGGCCTTATGACTGTTGTGCCAGCACATTAATAATAAGCAATTTAACTATTATTATTATTATTTATTGAAACAGGATTAGCGTAGTCGGTACATTGCTACGGTCTGGAAGATTCGGTGTTCGAATCCCTGCAGGGGCAACACGTTTGTCTGTTCTCAGAGACGTCAGACCGGCTCCACGGCCCACCCAGCCTCGTATCCACTGGACAACAGGTCTTCTTCGTAATAAGTCGCAGGGTCTTGAGGCTGACCACTAAAGTCTATCTAGTGCCGAGGAACCGTACCTTCGTTCTACCTATACGTTCTCATGGCCTGTATAAGGGCATTGTTGTTGTTGTTGTTGCTGTTGTTGTTAATTAATTTCGGTTTTGCTGGCTTTCGAAGAGTACGCGCCACTGACTAAGCACATCTTATTCATTTCTCTGTTAAAAACTTCCACACTCTACAGTATATGTTAGGTATTACCGCTTTCTGTATTAGAAAGTATAGAGTAGGACGGGGATTGAGCAGTTTCAAGCTGTCGTGTAGCCAGGGAATTAGCAAGGTATAAATTAGATTTATTGGATGTACAGGAGGTTAGTTGGAACAAATGGGGCACTATAAGAGCAGAGGATATATATATATATTTTTTTCTATGAAAATCACTCGGAAGACGCAGGCGTAGATGGGAAGATAATATTAAATGGATGTTCAGGAAGTGGAATGGGGGGAGGGGGGAGAGCATGGACTGAGACTGATTTGGCTCAGGAGTGGGACAAGTGGCGGACACTTGTGCTAATGAACCTTCGGTTTCCATAAAATGTGGAGAATTTCTTATCTAGATGAGAATCGGTTAGCTTCTCCAGAAGGACTCTGCTGCATGGAGTAAATATTAAGTAAGTAGACTTGCATGCTTCTGGTTGCTAGGAAAATGTTAACGTTCATGTGGTGATAGGCTGATGTATGTATGAAGAGAGCTAAGTTCAGTATCACCAGTTACTTAAATACGTGATCTGTTTGCGGGAGTGCTCAATTTGTGTACAGACATAGCTGGAGTTGCGCAGTTTACCAAATTGTCAAGGACTGTGTCAGGTCCTTCTGTTTTACCGCCCCTATTTTTCTTTCCAAATGTTAAAAATTCTTCTCGGTGGCTCCTTCTAAGATTGTACCTAATCATTTTAACTATTCTTTTCTCCTTCTCCTTTCTTTTTCTACTCTTTCTACAATGGCTTTTTTTTCCTTCGGTATCTTCTTTCTGTGTGTCTCCTTTTCCTCTCTACGTTTCTTATCTTCCACACCTCCTTATCTAATGTTTATCTTCTCCCCTTGTTCTTGCCATTCTTAAGTGACTTTTCGCTCTCCTTCTCCACTGTTCGGTTGCTCTTTGTCTGCTTCTCTAAACCTTTAATTTCGTTTTCAGTTTCTCTATTCTTGCACCATCTTCTATTCTTCCGCTTCTCCATCCTTGTAACATAGTATCCTTTATTATTCATTGTTCTTTCTTCCTCTCTATCTCATGCTTCGTTCGATCTTTTGTTGTTTATGTCGACTCCTTCGCTTTTCCTCTTTCTGCATACTATTCATCAGTTTAACTGTAGAACCCTTGGTTTCCTCTTGGTTCTTTATTTCTGCCCGCCTAGAATGCCAGTCCTTTCTGGGCCGATGGTTTCCCTAACCATCGCTTTCAGAATACTAGACCGGGAGCTCTTGATTTGCGGGATGCCTGTCATTTCTCGGCATGGATCAGGTAACACTAATAATATCTCGACGGGGGAGCAGTAGGTTTGTGGGAAACCCGAATTACAGTAAGAGACGAAAGTTATTTTTGCTTCATCCCAAACACTGATTTATGTACGAGATTTGATGTATTCGTTTCAGTCAGAATTTATATCTTGCTCGTCAGATTATAACGCCCTGTAATGCTGTGCATTGCCTTACATACCTGTATTCGGAAGAACATGTTGCCTTCATTTCCAAAGTAGGAATAAGTGAAACTCTTTAAGAGTATTCCCTTAAAATCAAGACAGTCATTTCTTCTTGCTCTCAAATTGCAAGTTGCAAATTCCTCCGAAGTGTATGAATGTTTTCTCGGGTTCTCTAAATAACAACTTCAGCTTAATCCTTCAGAAACTAATTAAAGGGATTTAATTATTTTGTGAATAAAGTTCATGTTGGTTCATTTTGTCAATAGTGACTCAGACGCGTAGATTATCCGCGAAACTAAACTTATATTTTAAACTAAATATTGGCAGTGACATTTCGTCAAGAACAGGTGAGACTGTTTGCAGCTGTGTTTCGGGTTTCTTTAGTTAACGTTATAGCCGTGCATGTAGAAATACTGATTAAAACGTTACGACTCCGCGACTGCAGCCTCGGCTGTGCACAGCGCGTGAACATGTGTTCCGTCTGAAAGTAAGAGGGATTTTAAGGAATTATGCACGGGACAGACTAGGCTTACAGTAGGCATGGAGAAATGAAAATTGACTAAAATTGGTCGGTAAGCCTGAAGGAAATAGATCACTTGCTATTTAGACTTTATTAAAGTGGAACTATCAGTGAATTGTAAAACCGTGTATCGAAGTCGGTTGGCTGTGAAATTTAACCCTATAACAAACAAATTTAACGTTATGCAACATCTGTACAGCTGTCCATTACTCACGCGGTCACTCCGAGTTCCTTGCGCAATGTGTATTATTCACTGTTCCTTCATTTTTCGGCCACAGGTTACGGCCATCTTCAGGGAGCTACAACCGTCATAGACCTATACTGCATTTATTGGAAGTAGTACGTAAATGGTAAATATGTACATATTGGTGGCTATTTGTTATACACATTGATATTGTGATGTCCGCATATAATTAGATGTAATGTTAAAAACTGTATTAAAATTGTAACACAAATAATTTTGAAAATTCTCTTATCTGCTGCATCTAAACATTTGTGGCCTTCGGAATTCCATGAACGCTCATAGTTTTTCACTAGATAATTTAAGTATCGATTGCTGTTGAAATAATGTGTTGGTAAGAAAGCGGGTATGTAGTCACGAAGACAAACAGATTGATAAGCTTTACACGAAACTTCGACGCTGGTGTAACAGTCATAACTATCTTTATTTTCAATCGCAACCGACACACACTTTGCGAACAGTTTTATTTCTAGGGTCGAAACTGGTTGCTACCCAATAAAATTGGCCGCAAATTGTTTGTTGGTTGCGATTGAAAATATTGATAGATATTTAATTGGTATGCACTTTGGTTGTAGGTAGGTAGGTAGGTAGGCGGGTGCGTGCGTGCGTGCTTGCTTGCAGAAACAGTGTTCATGCATTTTATTTCCTAGGTATGTGGGCGTGGTGAAGTATACATAGCAGACACTAACAGAGGTTGGTCGACCCGTCGGTTGGTAGGTCGGTATATACATGCGTACGTATTGAGGCACAACGACGTATGAAATTCAATACCTACACTTGTTTAAGTAAACAGACATGGGCTTGCTTTGTGCACAGATAAGCCAATGAACGTACGGAAATATTTGACCCTATTGGGCACACACGTGCTTCTTGGCTGAGAAATACATTTCTAATTCTCCAATCAGACGAGTCTGAATTGTCAGGTCGTCACTGTCGGAGTGTTACGTCATAAATATGACACCAGAGTCACTTGTTGATTTGCATTATTGAGGGATCCTTCACATTTCAGCTCTCAAATATGTACCTGCCCTTTCAGCCATCGAACTGTACTTGATAAGTCATGGATCCTCGGTACCTGCGAGTGTGTAATGGGTAATTTAGGTCTGGCGAAGTTGCTTTTTCAAAACAACGAGAAAGAGAAAGTGAAAATTATATTGCACCGCATTCTGGTACAAACTGAAGCTCTCCTTTGCTGATCATAATAATAGAAACATTTTAAAATAGTGTAAATGTTTTATTGTTTGACCGTGCATCTTCCTCATGAAATAAAGTGAAATGCCAACTTGATGCAGTTAGGTAATTTTATTGATGTATTCTTAGCTCGACATGTTTCGGGTACATACGCCCATCATCAGGAGCGTTTGATGTTGAGTTGCAGCATATGGTTTTCTGCACCGAGTTTTTGGATGGGTGGTGGTCTTGAGAGCCGCTGCGGATTGTGCCGTGCCGTGCACCATCCGCACCGTACACACGACCTACGCAGCAACTCTCAAGACCACCATCCATCGAAAAACTCGGTGCAGAAAACCATATGCTGCAACTCAACATCCATTGCTCATGTAGCAGAAACATGTCGAGCTCTGAATACATCAATAAAATTACCTAGTTGCATCAAGTTGGCATTTCACTTTATTTCATGACAAAAACGTGTACGTGGTGTGGTGTGTGTGCAACAAAATTTTGTTATTTGTTAACAAACCCCCCCCCCCCCAAAGTCAGAAAAAAAAGGACTTCGAAGTACGAAGAATCCGGATTTTCATCAAGACAGTACATGTCCTCTTCTCGAACACAGCGAGCGACTGTGGCTCCTAACCACTCTCAAGACGTGGGTTTATTCATACATCTTAATGTATCTTTTGGTTGTACTGTGCAGATTCAGGCCTTGAGGTGGGCCAATACTGTACTAGAGATTTCTACCGTATGTATAAAAACAGACGTAAAACCACAGAAAAGAAGTGTCTTTTGTTCTCGTTGAGTTCTACGCGCCATGGAAGAAGAGAAACACGAACCGTTGAATTTATTTATGACACTATCGTTGGTTACTGAATGGATTTTGTAATATCATTTTTTACGATGCTTTCATTACACACTTTTTTTCCAAGCATCTTGTCAATGAAATAATTTAAAAAATCTTATGATTTGGATTTCTACTAATTAAGTGTACATAGGTATACATACGTGGGCTGGGTAGCTCAGTCGGCATTGCGACTGACTACGGGTTGGACGGTTCGGGATCGAATTCCGATGGAGACGAGATTTTTCGCCCGTCCAGACCGGCCCTGGAGCCCACCCAGCCTCCTGTACAATGGGTATTGGGTCTTTCCCGGCGGTAAAGTGCGGTCGGGGTGTGACGCTGACCACTCACCCCCTTCTATTGGCGCGGACACGGAAGAGTAGAGCTATACCTCTACCCACTCTCTGGGCCACACAGGGCCTGTAACGGGACCACTTTACCTTTACCAGGTATACATACACACGAAGCCGATCCCGCTGGCCTTGTAGTCTGCAGCCGATTGATTGCTGGAATCGCGGATTCGTGTCCTATTGAAGGCTTGTATTTTCGTCTCTTGGGTTTGTTGTGTGTTGTGTAGGTAGTGGCGTCTGCGAAGAGCTGATCACTGGTTCAGAGGAGTCCTATCTGGTGTGTCTAAATGTATGTGATCTATAAACAGAAAAAAGAGGCGTCCTGGGCCCAATTTGGGCCGTAGCGCCGCACGAGACAGCAACACTTGTTTGATACTTTCTTTTCGTTAGAGACAGACAGAAAACCGATAAGTTAGAGGGAATGACAGTGTCCACATGAAATATAACACAATTACGCAACTTTTAAGGTACAAACCTTTCACTGAAACATTCCGTGGTCTGTGGCGTCTTTAATATTTCTTATAGGAGCCGAAGAAGAAGTGCGTGACTTCCTTTCCCAGTTTTCTGTCACTGGGCATCATAGATACTTCTCTGAGTCTGCAAATTGCAGTAGAAAGTGCGATCATTGGAAGGAAATGCCTAACGGGCTGTGATATTCCGACATGTTGGGTAAAGAAAATATTTCCTGTTCAAGAAATTGAGATTCTAATTTTTGAGTCGCCAAGAAAGTTTCTTGCTTTCGTATATTATATCTATTGAAAACTAAAAGTTCTTTCTCAGTTAATTCACAAAAAATGAAAGAAAAAATTAAAAGTGTAAGGAGCAGTATTCGAATTTGTATTTAACTTCCCTATGGGTTGTTTGACTTCTTATATACTTCCAAATGCTGTTTGAATTTAAAACATTCTGTAATTTGAATTTCAAAAAGTTGAATACCTTCTCCTTATAATTTATTAATAACAATAATGTTTACAGAAATTAAAATGTCTGGGGTATATAACACAGGCCTGACAAATCTTTTTGAGGGCGCGTGCCCAAACCAGTCCTTATTTGGTCACGTTTGAAGAAGCTTGCTTCCCAGATCTGTACCAAAGGCTGCAACTACAGTTTTATGTACTCCTGATAATGTGCACAATGGACGCCCGAAACATGTACAGTAATTTAGCAGTAACAAAATATCTGCATACTGTTGCATCTTGTTGGGTTTCTTCATCCTAGAATTACGATGCTCGGAACTACAAATATAAAATTTATTGGCTAATGTGTCAACACACCAAAATCGTTATCTTCCTTAACCTCTCCATTTTCTAATTTATAATAATGTTCTACTCTGTTCATGCAGATCCTGAGGCAGTGCTTTTAATTTCAAGCAGGAAAAAATCAAGAGCTAATTGTCAGGGGGAAATCCGCATTCACAACGGAATTATTGCCATTGTCAACCGAGGACTCCATTGAATAAGCACAGGGATTCTTGATTTGACATTCATTAAGCAGAGTATGGTTAGAAGATAATTTGAACTAAGTTACAAGTCTATTACAAACCTTTGTCTTAACTTCTCAATACCTTCTCTATCGGGCATGACACTCCACGACAACGCTTCAAGATTGCACCCTTTAATTTCCCCTCTGTGCTTTTCACCGACATAGGAGAGGCAGTGCTGTTATATCATGGCGGTATCCTGTAACATATAGGGTATTTTGGTACTTTCATATACATTTCATTGTAGGAAGAAAACTTAATTTGATCCTTCACAGGATTTCTAATTAGAGTTTATCACCAACGGAAGAGATTAGGAGGTTGAGAAACTTCAGGAAAACGTGGAAAAACAAAACGAGGGAGGAGATCACAAAGAGGATATGAAGTGACGACGAGTCTTACAGGAGTCAAGAAAGGGGAAATAGTAACATACCAAAAGACTGGTTAAGTACAAACTTATAAAAGGTGTTTTCTTAGAGTGAATTAGGGGTTAGGTTACGCATTCTAAAACATTGAATATAGAAATTAATTAAGGGTAATTAAATTCTTGTAAATGTATATCTTTTGTAAGGAATCCTTCCTGTCATCAGCACAATTACAACTAGCCTTCACGTCACACCCAATCTTTCAGTCTTAATACTTTGGTTAGTGATTTGGTGTTTCCAGAAACCAGTCAGTTTAAAATTAATGGCCACCAGTTGCAGAATTACAAAGAAATTAGCTTACATTGAGAGAAATGCTTCGATATGGAAAATGATTAAAAAATATGACTTCAAATGTATAAATATTCCCTTGTACGAGGGAGTGCCAAAAAGTAAATTTTGCCTCCAAAAAGAATGTTTGTAGGAGTGAAAGTTTTGGCGGTAAATAACACTGGTTCTTTTTCATCTGAACGAAGCTAATATATATATATATAACTCATACATATATATACACATACATATGTATATATGTGTGTGTGTGTGTTTATAGTCTTAGGTACCTAGCGTGAAACGCCCATGCGTCATATTATCATCTGTGGCCTATCGGGCTCTATTGTATTTTTCCACCTTATCTTATAAACGGCCCGATTTTCGAAAAATAATTGAATATAAAATGTGTGTTTTTATTTTCTCTACATCTTTTGCCTGAAACGTTTCTCATTCTAAGAAAAATTCAACGAGATATGGTCAAAAATGTGTATTGGTCTTCATGTAATGTACCCAATATTATTGACAGATTTTAATGAAATTTGAATTTTCACGGCTGATTTTCGAAAAATACCCAAATATGAAATTTAATGAAAATCCGCCCAGTGGGAGCCTAGTTGTTCCACGCAGACCGACGCGGACAGAGCGGACATGACGAAGCCAATAGTTCTTTTTGAAATTTTGCGAGGAGCGCATAAAAAATTAATTTGGCCTTAAGTTTATATTATTCGGTAGAAATTAGTATGAAATTCTACTTTAAACTTGTTACATCTTCAGAGGGTATGTAACTGATGTGCCAACTTAGTATCCAACGTGCAACATGCAGAGGGACAGAGCACCAACCCAGCTCTTAGGCGTTCATATTACGTACAGATGCTTGATTCTTATGTTTTTTGCACCGTCCATTGTGATATAATTATAGAGCATAAACGAAGGAAATGCGTACTTTTCAAATTAATACATTAATTCAATTTTTAAACTTTTGACGTCTACATATTTCCAACCTCATGGGTTCATCCTCAGGAAGACAGCTGTTAACGGAGTTTTTGTATGGTATGTTTATATGCGCTGGTGTAAGCAGTCTAGCAGGTGGAAAAGTGTGTTCGGACTGATTACACCAGCGTATGTAAACATACCGCATAAAAAGTGCGTTGACAACTGTCTTGCTGAGGATGAACCCATGAGGTTCGAAGCATGTAGATGACGTCAAAAATTGAAAAACTGAATTAAAATATTAATTTGAAAAGTGTGCATTTCTTTGGTTTATGTTGCATAATTATGTACAATGTATAATGAAATCATATTGAGAATACTAAATTACCCGAATTTCAGTTTGATTCGTGTGTCTATGGTTATGTTGAAGAAGCTACCGAAGTACAAACCGCTTGCATTCCTGAGTGGTAAAAGAAATATAAATGGTTCCGTATTGTTACTCCTTAATTGAACATCAATGTTTATGCAAGCTGGCCAGGTGACCGTACGGTGAAACAGTCGTAAAATTAGCTCAGTGTTTTGTAGCCACACGTAAATAAATTATATGCATCACAATAACTGATTGATTGGTGCATAGCGTATTTAACATCTGGGCGGTTAATTTAGAGTAGCGTGCAATACGTAAAATACGCGATGCGTAATTGTTAGGAACGTTGTATGTCGACTGCGAAGGGTACACTAACTTAATATTGTGGAATGTTAATGGTTTAGAGAATCGTTTAACGTATTCGTCTGTGTTTACTCACTGCCAGTATGCGTGAAGTATAAATCTTTGCTCCATGTACACGATATGTACATACATTTCGTCTTCTGTCTGTCGACGCTTAATTTTCTTTGTTTGTTAGTGAAGGCAGTATAATGAAATCCATTATTTTGTCATCCATATTTAACTTCTCTGTCTTCTTAAGCAAGTTGTTGTACATTTAATTAAATACATGCAGAATATTCTTATTTTCTGTTCATGTCACTTGTGACATTTCCTGCTGCTATTCCGAGGAACTGAAGCTATTGGGGTTGTGATTTGGTTATGATGAATTGCTTTTAAAGTCTTTATTTACATTGCCAGAGACCTCCAAAAATGATTTTCATAGCGTTTCCTTCAGCGCGAATAAAACAGTTATTCCAATATGATTCGGTTGGCGAAATCTCATGTGTGAGATGAGTAAAGGTAAAGGTAAAGCAGTCCCCTTACAGGCCTGGAGTGGCCCAGAGAGTTCCAGGAAGTTAAGGTTCCCAGATTACATGGCAACGGCACAGGATGGTGGTAAGGTTGTCAGCCTTACGCACCGGCCGCCTTTACCCCCAGGAAATGTACTCATTTCTGTTAGAGGCTGAGTCGACCCCAGGGCCATATTTCGTTCGGGAGGATTATGTCAATGAAAAATTCCATTGACACCATCTGGGATCGAACCAGGAAACCTTCCGATTTGTAGCACAGCACCTTGACCACTGTGCCGCCTCGGTCCGTATCATTAATAAAATAGGAGAGGCCAGACACAGGATCCTATCCTCAACAAAGGCTGTAAATCGAACTTCGCCAGAGTTCTGTGATTGTAACAAAACCGTAAATAGAGTTTGTAATGAAATGGGCAATATATAGTGTCTGAATATAATTGCGCAATTTTTTGCTTTTATTTGCATATAATACAAAGTTATTCGAAATGATTGTCGGGGTTTTAACAAATTGTCAGTTCGGAACTAACACGATTATCGTGTTGATGTTTGCAGAATCACAAACGATGCACATGCAGAGAGCCTGTAAGGTATGTAACAAAAACTTGGAGTGTTGTTCTATTAAATAAAAAAACACATTCTTCTATCTCAAGTTTATTATGTATGACAAGTTGTTAAAACACAGACAATCATTCCGAATAACCCTGTATTTTATTTTTGTTAATCGACTCCTTAAATCCCTTAGTAATATGGTGTAGAATTATAAGATAGCTTATTAAAAAGTGGTTGTGGTCTAATTTTGGTTACTCTGGAGGAATTTATCTGGAATGCCTCGGAGAAACCACGAAATTTCTACAATCGCAATATTTTATATCCTGGTCGAGATTTCAGCTCGTGATTTCCGGACGATCGCAAATCAACCTGTGGAAAAGCCGAGATGAGGTGTGATATGTGGATTGTACGGCCTATGTTAGGTTGCACCTTGGTTTATTTAACGTTTCGAACACCAGTGATTTCTACACACCCCCACCCAGTTTTACACTGAAAAAACTATTCTTTCAACAGAATGCTTTCCTATGATTCTTACAAAAATAAAAAAGATGAAATTAATTCCCTGCGCAGTATTAACCGGTTCGGTTGTGCCATGTAGACCGAGAGAGTTTCCTTCGCTGTACGAATTACATTATCTTTGAATACAGTTAAAGTTAATTTCGGCTTTCATAACGATAACTACACTGGATTCATATCCGTTGGTAATATAATATTGAAATTTGAAGTCTTTCATCCCGAAGTGTTACAGCATACAAATAAATATGAATATAAATATAAGGATGACCGACTAGGTCGAAACATGTCGCCCTTACATATATACCATTCTATATAAAATAAAGTTGTGTTATTGACTGACGTAAAGTATTTATTTGTATAATATTAAAAATTAATATTCTTATAATAAAACCAACCGGACACACTAATTTCTTAAATTTCTTTTTGGAATAAAACTGCTCGCAAGCTGTCAGCAAACCTGTATGACATATACCATTGCTGTGTGTACAGTGAAAAACTGATGATGGACAGAGGTACTGTCCGAAACATTTAGAGTTTTTATCTCAGTAATTAACCAACTTGATGTACAAAATTTTTGGTTTACAATAAGTTTATTTCATGCCTCTACATGTTTCTAGCACATGTGCTCATCATCAGGAGGTCACCTATAGGTGTGATGATACCAGAGACTGTGTAATGCAATTTTAACCTCCTGATGATGATCGCATGTGCTTGAAACATGTAGAGGCATGAAATAAACTTGCTGCAAAACAAAAATTTTGTGCATCAAGTTGGTTAATTACTGAGATAAATATACTGAGATGCACGGTCAGCAAAACGTCAAAATTTAAAGTTTTATTCCAAAAATGAATTTGAGGTATTAATGCATCTAGTTTGTTTTAATATAAGAATTTACCACGATGCACGGTCACCTGAACCTGAAAATCGATAATTAAGTGTAATTATACTAGCATTCCTGCAATTTGTTTTGGCGGATTTTGATGACGCAATTCTAGTGACTTAACACAAACCTTTAACGTTTGACGTCATGTCAGGCACACTGCTTGTTCAGCATCATGGATTAGGTCTTGGGGAGCCCATAGACCACAGAAGTGTAATACATTAAACCTAAGACCAGATCGCACAAAGCTTTATTTCTGTACACTTTCAGGCCACGGTTAACTAACGAGCAAAGTAATTGCAGGAAACAAGGCTCAGACGAAATTGCCCAAAACTGGATTCTTTCCGCTTTATTTTCACAAAGAATTAGGATTCGCTTTGAACCCACTGAGAGCCGACAGCGCCACTGCGACTTGCAGTATGTCATCCGGACGCGAAACTTTACGGGAAACTGAAGAAAGAGAAAAAGAAATCACCAGGAGCTTTAGCTTATTTATCAGAGGCAAAATGAACAGATAGAGCGAGGCAGAGACAAAGAGGAAAGGAGATAGTGGAAGAATTAGAGAAGAATGGCGACTTCTACTCAAAATCACCGCGATCATCGCTTTTTTTCCATTTCTTTTTCTTCCTGCACATTGACAGCCCTCTGTCCGAATATCGTCGCTCATGGTTGTAAATGTAACACAATCCCAGAAACCTTTTCGTATATTACTAGTAAGATGTGTGTGTGTGTATGTACGTATGTATTCTTACTACTTATAATAAAACCAACGGCATGCGCTAATTTCTCAAATTTATTTTTGGAATAAAACTCTACGTGTTTCGAACAGTTTTTCTGTCCATCCACTGTACACACAGCAATGATATATGTCATACAGGTTTGCGAGCAGGATCAGGACGGAATGAGTTCCGTCCTGATCCTGCTCGCAAGCTGTCAGCAAACCTGTATGACATATACTATTGTTGTGTGTGCAGTGAAAAACTCCTGATGATGGACAGAGAAACTGTCCGAAACATGTAGAGTTTTATTCCAGAAATAAATTTGAGAAATTAGCACATGGAGTTGGTTTTATTATAAGAATTTATCACGATACACGGTCACAAAAAAGGTCAAATTTGTCAAAGTACGTATGTATGTATGTACACACGTGCGTATGTATGCATGCATGTGTGATATATACCCATAAAAGCATATGCTTTGTAAGCTTATTTAGGATTAGAAGCTTAAACCATAATTCCAAATTACTGCACTTTAAAATTTCGTGTACATGTCCTATTTTAATTTTCATCCTTTAATGCGGATCATTTGGACGATATAATTAAGAGGGTACATGGGCGATGGGCGAGGCATGTAACACGCGTGGAAGAAATGCGCAGACACATTTGGTCGGAAAACGAATAAAACGGTCAATGGGTAGACCTTGTCGTAGATGGAAGTATAATATTACATTTGTTGTAGTTGATACAGTGACGTTAATTACATGTATATTTATAATTCTAAAATAAACATCAGTTTTCACATAGGATTTTTAATGTCTGTATAGTTTTTCTGTCCAACAGTCTGTTATATTTTCGACGGAGAAACTTGCTTTTCTATTCTGAACACATCGAATGGAAAGTTGGGACGTTACAAAGAAACGCTTGTCTTGTATTGACAACAAATGATCATGTTTTTCATACGGGTTTAAAAATTTTTACAATAGTATCAGTGATGTGAATAGAGAACGAGCAGAAAAATGGTTCAACAGAGAAACGTTTAGTTAACATACAAAGAACTGTGTATTCCACAAACAGAGAACTCGTTATTTTGTTTGTGTAATTCTGTGGCTGTTGTTGTCTCTGGAAACATTTTTATGCAATTCGGATTGTAATTACTTGTAGGCCTAACACTGGAGCAGTTTAGTTTATATAGCGCTATTCACTTTGGCCTCGCGCGGATTACAATTTTCTCTTTTTTGATTTTTGTGATACGATACAGCGGAGAAAATTTAACAAACTGGAAATTTTTTGAATTGCAAGCGTTTAAATTTTTATGTTATGGGTGCATCATGCACTGTGGTTTTATTGTAGTTTCTATAGTCGTTTTGTTCATTGACGCTGTTGTTGTTCTTTCTCTGTGTTGTTTAAGAGGCTTATTCAGAAAGTAAGTACCGTTTCGCTGTAAAAAATCGATTAAGGTTTCTTATAAAATTTTATTGTTATCAATTCTACATTCTTCAAACTATTTTTCCACTTATTCGCTCCCATTATTGAGGCACTTATCTTATCGGGGCACAAGTTTTTGTGTACCCTCTTCATAGAATGCGGCCGCCTGTGATGTTAGCCACTGCTGACAATGTCATAGAGTAGAGTCCTTGAAATCTGAAGAAAGTGCAGAGACAGATCAGAAACTGTGAAACGTCTGTCGTCACGCACCCTTTCGTTGACCTTACGCACCAAATCATCATTCACCAAAGATGGACGCCCACTTCGCGCCTCATCGTGCACGTTCTCTAGTCCTTCATTGCATATCCGAACCCATATCCTAACCATGCCATCACTCATCGCATTGTCACCATACACTTGACAGATCTGGTGATGAATCTCATTTGGTAGCACATTCCTAGCGTTCAAAAAACGATTTACAGACAGTATTTCACAGTTGGCGGCCCCTTCAATTGTCGTAAACATGTTTAACGTACAGGAACAAACATAAACATAACACGAATTTCACGAAATGGCGTCTGTGGCTTCTCAATTGATAGAGGAAGTCACTGAACATGCACAAAGTGACAGTCTCGAGGATGTGCGAGAGATATGCGCAGAGAGTACTTACTTTCGAATAACCAACTTACGTAGGTGCAGGCCCATTTTTCATATTTTATTCTTACAGGTTATTTACACAAATATATTATTGTTTTGCAGTTCGTTAAATGTTGATTGTGTTAAAGACTTTTTTAAGTGAAATGTGTGTGTTTTTTTATGTATGAAACTTTTTCCGATGAAAATTTCTTTCAAAAGTACCACGAAATTAGGTTGACTTTATTAAATAAATTATTAGATATGTTTGGGTTAAAATCACGTGCTGGTAAACCGCCACGGTAACGTACATTCTGATTAGTGTTGTTCCCTGCTGGAGTGGGTAGGGCGAACCGCTGATGGGCGGACCGTCACGGTGTGCAAGACGGTGAATTCTGCGCTCTGATCATTCTGGTCAGACAGTTCAGGGACTGCCACACAGAATGAGGAAGAAACGATAGAAGAAATTATATTTGTGAAGTTTTTTATATTTATTAGAAAGTGCTTATGCGACGACTACTTTAGGTACCCGTAGTTAGATAATATTTTAAAACGAATATTCGAAAGAACTGGAACGTATGACAGAACTTCTGGATACAAATTTCATTTATGATTTTTTAAGGTGTGGCATTTCCGTTGTGCTTGCAGAATACGTAATGAAAGAAATATAACTCTTCAGTGCACAATTTATTATAGTGATTTTATTGACAGCTACATGTTTCGGCTACGTATAGTAGTGTAGTGCTTTCCTACCTAAATGATGGCTTCACTTCCATCAAGTTTTCTCGTCGGGGAAAGACACTGGAATTTATGGTAGAATTTTGCTGCCACCAGCCAAAGAAATTTGGCAAATCAAATTAGAACAAGGACTCAAGGATTTACAAACAATCGTTTGAATCAATCCCAATTTGGATAAAAGTAAAATATATATTCTATTCTGTAAAATTAAATATTATGTAACAATAACGAAGTAATAAATACGAACTTAATCAATCAAACTCTGCCAAAATGTAATATACTTTATTTAAATTATTAACTTGCTCTTTCTCTAAAAATCAAAACGCATAAATTTGGAATAAAGTCTAAATATAAATGCCAAACTGCTCAACTCGAAATAAAGTGAATTTTGAATACCAATCAATATGTCTTACCTTGAATAAACAGTAGACGGTACAGCATCGTAGTATCCTTACAACAATCTTTGTTATAATTGTATTCAGTCACTATAATTCTTCAATTGTAGATACGTGACGGCCGATAACTAATTTGTTAGCGAGTGAGACGTTTGCCAGGTTGCGCTAAGCTTTATAGAGTAGAGCTGACAAGTCATGCATTCCTAAAAGTATAATGATCTGATCAAGTCACTACCGGGTTCAGGCTGGTTAGCACTGCTGACTTTAGCGGTTGTGAGTGAACGATCCCTTACTGGATTCAAAGTTTCTATCTAATACAAATACATATGTAAATTTGACATGCATTACAGTAGCTGCCATCGTAGTCGCTATAATAAAGTTATGTATTGTCTGGTTATGTTCCCTTCGTTATGTATTCATAAAGAAATGATCGTAGAAACATTAAAAAAAAAGTGATCAGATCTGCTCATTGTAGATCGTGAAACAGCTGAGTATTAATAACGTGTGTTACTTGTAGATTCAGTAGGCTGTCAACTTGCTTTGTGCATTTATGGAACAGGGTCAATCAGCTGCCCGCGTATGGTCTTGAGTGGTTAGTCACGAACTGTTGCACAACGTGCGGTGTGTAAGATTCTAAGGTCCAAAATGAAATGAACCGAGTTACAATTTGAGACCTGGTAAACGATTACACAGAAAGAACAAGAAATAAATAACAAGGTAGAAATTCTTATTACCTCCGTCAGCAACACCCCAGTTGTCCAGTAATTTGTACGTTTTTCCTAAGGAACATTGTTCGATATTTTCAGTATACGTACATTATGATGTGCTGCAACAGTTTGTTCTGCCCATGTAATTCTAAGTTCCACTGGTTGCAACCATTACAACGAATTACAGTCTTCATTATATTACGCTGTATGCAAGGTAGTGATGGTACTGGACTCACGAGAAGATTACAGTAACATTCCTCTTAATAGTACGTAGTTTAGAGCCCGAGTACATAGTGTCATCGAAACACGCTGAATAGTTTCGGGGTTCGAAGTATGGACGACAATTCGATAGACGGACGGACATTCTACTACCTGTTACTTGTGCTTTGACTTGTATATTTGTTTCCTGTACCTTACATTCCGGGCGCTTCTGTCTAACGACAATTCACCAAGTTAGATTGGAGGGATATTTTTATGTCTTCATATTGATCGAGGGTTATTATTGTCTGATTTCTCCTCAAATTTGAATTATTTAACATATTTCCTCCAACCTCTCAGGTAATCAGATTTCATAAAAATTCGCCACAGTGTGCGAAAATATGGGTGGATACTACTTACCATGGCATCCACGCCTTCACTACATACGTATTTACGGAATATATATTAATATATAATAATAAATACGATTCTAACAATTATTAATACGCTCAATACTCCATTAAACCACATCGCCAATTTATGACAGAAACCATTTCGCTAGTGCAATGGAAGATGACAGCTTGTTCTGAGAACCGCAAGTCAATAATCAGCACAGTGGCCGACATGGCCGCACTTCAGATTTTAAAAGAAGTGGGTCGTAGCAGCCGGCTGTAAAGTCTACCAAACTAGAAACGCTCTACGAAAGGGAAATAGGCCGGTCACCGAAGACCACAACAAGTCTGGAGACAGTGCTTTTATTATACTTCTTTCAGATGAAGAATAGGCCACGCTAGGCGATGTGTTGTGAGTGTACACGAACGCTTGCGTTTGTGCACTTGTCCTAGCAGGGCTGTGGGCCTAAAAATAATGATGTAACTTAGAAGTCGATTATTGAAAGACGTATCTTCAGCAGCTTCCATACTGCGGCCTTGCCAATGCTGGAGGAGGGAATGACAGTACTTGAACAATGGCAGCACCAGTTTAATAGCCTCAGCTGTGCCTGAAACCG
>Ga0131853_10006132_pt1 | contig 21705 bp, 18 predicted proteins | sample TergutLab28metaG_FD_92764 | JGI IMG/M metagenome (GOLD analysis project Ga0131853, IMG submission 92764) | Labiotermes labralis P1 segment gut microbial communities from Petit-Saut dam, French Guiana - Lab288 P1 (version 2) (version 2) | ecosystem: Host-associated > Arthropoda: Insects >... | reverse complement strand
CAAAACAACGACTTGCAATACCTGAAATGCTCGAATCTTTAGATATCTTTAGGTAGTATCTTTAGGTGAAAAACTCCAAACCGTATACCGCCCACGGTAACGCAGTATAATTATGTGTCGTTTAACCATAGCCACCCTTAGCCCCTACAATTTTGCGCAGGGGCTTTTTACATGAACGGCGTAAACGGCGTACGCGAAAAGAAACCACTATAAATCATGGTCGTAATTTATATGCCTTTGGTTCGATGTGTTTAGTTCTTGCTCTTGGCTATGCTACCATTGACAACACTCTATGTACAAAGAAGGTAATTATATTACCCCTCGTGGAAATGAATTGCTGAAATTAGGTAAACCGCCTTAAATGCAAAATTCTTACGATTTGCGTTTATGAAACACTCACCGACTTGAATCTATCTACCAAGTAGAAAATACGCCGAATTTCCAAGAAGGGATGTATGCGGAAGAAGCCCCTATTGAAAACTGCGTGCCTTCTGCTGAATACTCTGGATTGTTTTTTGTAAACAATCGAATTAGCCTTTGGACTCATGAAAATGTCAGCCATGAGGAAGCTGTTGAAGCAATTACCTCAATGGGGGGAATAATTCTAGGTTATATCCACATCCTACGTAGCGACTATACTATACAAGTGCCTGTAAATGATGAAGCTGGTTTAAGGGCGCTGGGCGAAAGCTTTATTGAAATATTTCCGCATTTGTTTAGACGTTCCGATATTTTTTTCGGACACATTGACCCAAGAGAAAGTTTTGCCGGGAGATGTTCACATGAACCGGCCATAAACGCGTTTGGCGAGTTGTTGACCGAGCCGTTTGTCAGAGGAGGGGGTGATTGTTCCTGTCCTCCACAGGACTTATTTCGCGGAATCAACCCCGCTATTGCCGCAACCTTCTCCGGATTCACACAGCGTAGCGGAGAACGCTTACCCTCTAATGACTTCCCCCAATGGTTTGAAAACTTCTTATCCATCCTCTCCGCCGCCCCAACAAACGACCCGTTTTGGCGGGATTCCGACCCTCTTCATCAGTGGGGGCTTCGTGCTTCTAATTTTCCTAGGGCTTGGCTTATTTTTGGTCGTCAAGAAAGGGAAAACGTCAGAATAGGCATTATTGACAGACCTGTGATGATTAACCACAAAGATTTGAACATTCCCGAGGAAAACACAAATTTTCCAAAACGCCGCGACGAACACGGGTCTATGGTTATGAGCATTCTTGGCGCACAGCATGATAATTTCGAGGGAATGGCGGGCGGAATAAATATTGCCCGAAAAAATCTTTATGCATTTTCCACTTGGGATAGCCAAATTGCAGTAAGTGCGAAGAAAACAACCGTGACTGCTATGTATCTTGCAGAACTTATCATGCAATAAATGCCCTGGCCGCAATGGAATTAGCGCAAAACCGAAGTCACCTTGCCTCACATGAGGGATGGATTGTAGTACACGTTATGGACATTAATGAAGAGCCTATAAAGGGGGCAGAAGTGAACCTTTACAGGATAGGAGATGAGCTGCTTCATCGCTTTGCAAAAACAGATGATGGAGGTTTTTTCAGTATTAGAAATCTACCCCCGGACAATTATAAATTTACAATATCTTTGGAAGGATATATTGATGCAGAAGTTAAATTTATCCGCATTCCGGCCGGAGTATCTGCCGAATTGATTAGATTAACGATGATTGAAGAACGTGCAGGAGTGACCGGCGGCAGTACAGGCGGTAACATTTTATACGTTCCAAGGTAAAGTACCCACCTAACCCCGCCAAAGAAAGGCAGGACTTCTTCATTCATAAAACACGCTTGTACAAGTTCGGATTCCTCATGTAAGTGAATGTTACGGTATTTTTTGAAAAATTTATCTCCGAAATTACAAATAAAATAAGCGCGTAGGAGATGGTCCATCATCTCATACACGCTTGAATATGTAATCTCAAGCCAGCTAAGCTCTGCCAACTAACACGTAAAAACAAGAAACCATATGCCGGTTGTAAAAACCGTAGGGATGGAGTAAAATAAAAAAACCGTGGTGGCAGGCTTGCCTGTGTGTACTTGATGATGGATCTGACCATCACCTTTGCGCGACATGAGGAGTGCGATCCTCATGTTCGCCACGGAACACGGCTTATTTTCACCGTTAATGCAATTTACCGAAAATGCACTTCACCGTAAAATGGAGTTTATCATACCTGTCATATTAATGCAATTAAAAAATCGTTTGATTTTACATTGATTTTTTAACACCTTTTTTTAAATGTTTGATAAAGTCATCAATGAAAAAGGTCGGGAGCATTGTCCCGACCTTTCGGTTTTTTAAGAAGATTTCGATAAACCAACCTGTCATTCGTCATTGTATACTTTCAAGCGCGGTTATGGTTGTTAAAAGTGTTTCAAGGTCTGCGGCTTGGAATTTTTTTATTGTCTCGTCGTTGTGGGCGGCGAAGCGGAGACGCGCGTTTTTTTTGTAAAGGGTTAGAGCCTCGTCGATGTTTTTAACGGAAATAAAATCAACGGTGCCAAGAGACGGACTCGCAAGTATGGAAAGATACGGGTTAATGGAGCGGATTTTCGGCGGCGAAGAAGAACGTCCAAGTACCGGTGGTCTTTCAAAGCCGGACGGCCCGAATAAATGTTGTGATGATTGCACACCCGACATGGGGTTGCTTAAAATAACCGCGCCAAGATGGGCGGCACTTTTTGCGGCGGACAAAACATCTATTGCGGGAGAGGCAATCCACTTTACTTCGGTGGGTGCTTTATCGCTGAAATATTCCGCAACTATGGAGTTGTTTGTAAAAATTGTGTAATTATCCATAAGTTTTTCACCTGTAATTTGAAGCTAAAATACTTTCAAGCTCGGGAATCACTTGCGATTCGTCTTCGCCGTCGACAATAATTTTTACTGTGTTGCCGCCATGAAGGTCAAGCGAAATTATTCCCATTATGCTTTTTGCGTTTGCGGTTTTTTCTTCTAAAATGAGATGAATATGGCTTTTGAAGCGGCTTGCGGCTTGCACAAGATGTGCCGCAGAAGACACCTCAAATGCAGGGGCTACTTGAATTGCGCGTTCTATCATTTCATTTCACTCGCTTTCATATTTTCTGCAATTTTGCAAAGTTTGCGCAATCTATGATTCACGCCGGATTTACTTATCGGCGGCTCAAGCAATTCACCGATTTCTGCCATGCTTAGATTTTCGTTTTCAAGCCGCAGCCGCGCAACTTTTTCCAAAGGCGCAGACAAAACAGAAAGCCCGGTTGTTTTCGCGATAAATTTAATTGCATCAATTTGACTTTGTGCCGCGTCAACCGTTTTTGTTAAATTAGCCGTCTCAAAGTTTACTTTGCGGTTAATATTATTCGCGATGGCTTTTTCTACTCGCATTTCTTCAAGCGCAAGCAAAGATTTATTCGCACGTATTATTTTTAATACATCGGCAATTTCGTCCGCTTCCTTTAAATATACAACAAAATGCCCCCCGCGGGCAATCTTTTTTGGGCGAAGCTCAAAAATTGTAAGAATTTTCATAAGCCTGTCCGCATTTGATTCGTCCAGCGTGAATTCTAAATGATATGTGCGTCTTGGATTTGAAATTACGCCGCCACTTATAAAACAATCGCGAACGAACGCACGATTTTTATCCATGCGTTTTTTTTCGTTGATTTCATTGCGAACTATTTTCGTAAAAGATGTTTTCATTTTCGAGATTGGTCTTTATCAATGTCGCGGTGGTGGATTGCGATTGGGTTTTCGTGCGCGGACAGTGCTTTGTGCAACTCTTGCGAAAGCGTAACCGAGCGGTGTCGTCCTCCCGTGCAGCCAATACTAATGATAAGTTGATTTTTTCCTTCGCTGATATAATGCGGGATTAAAAAATTAATCATAGCAAAAAGGCTGTCCATAAAACGAACGCTTACATCGTGACTCATTACATATTCGCGCACCGCCGCGTCCAGCCCCGACATGGGTTTTAACTCCGCGTTATAAAACGGATTCGGTAAAAAACGTACATCGAAAACCAAATCCGACTCCTCCGGAATGCCGTACTTAAACCCGAACGAAAGTATGTTAACAAGAAGCTTGCCTGTTTTATTCTCCGCAAACATATCCAATATTTTTATTTTCAACTGGCGCGGTAAAAGCCCGCTCGTATCCATAATATAAGTAGCCCGCTCACGAACCTCTTCCAACAGAACGCGTTCTTTGGAAATTCCGACACTGACAAGGTCGTTTTTTGCAAGCGGGTGAAGATGCCGCGTTTCTTTGTAGCGGTTAAGTAAAATTTCATTGGAAGAATCCAAAAATAAAATCGACCATGCAACTCCAAGCTTGTCAAGTTCCAAAATCCCCATCGAAAAATCCGTAAACATTTTCCCGCCGCGAATGTCAATTCCAAGCGCGACCTGCGTAATGCCAACATCACTCACGCAAAATTTCGCGAAATCACCAAGAAGAGGTGCGGGTAAATTATCCGCAACATAAAATCCTGCGTCCTCGAATATTTTTAAAGCGGTGGTTTTCCCCGCACCGCTCATGCCGGTTACGATTACGATTCGCATTTGTACTTCACCCCAATATCTGCACTTCCGGTTCTAAGTTAACCCCGTATTTTTCAAAAACGGTTTTTTGGACATGACGCATCAGTTCCAAAACATCGTATGCGGTGGCGTTGCCTTTGTTTATTACGAAGCCAGCGTGTTTTTCGGAAACTTGGGCATCACCCACGGTAAAACCTTTCAGCCCGCTATTTTCAATTAATGCTCCCGCATAATTTCCCTGCGGACGTTTGAAAAAGCTACCCGCACTGTGATATTCAAGTGGTTGAGATTTTCTGCGGCGGGCGTTAAGGTCTTCCATTCCTTCACGAATTTTCGCACTATCTCCTTTTTGCAAAGTAAAAACAGCATCAAGAATAAGAATTTCGCCGCCTTGCGCAAAACTTTGACGATAGCCGAAATTCATTTCTTCGCGGGTCTTTACAATTATTTCATTGTTAAAAAAAAGTGTCACAGATTCAATAAATTCTTGAATTTCATAATTATACGCGCCCGCGTTCATGTAGATTGCGCCGCCGACCGTGCCGGGAATTCCCGAAACAAAAGCAAGCCCGGCAAGCGAAGCATTACACGCAGCATCCGCCAACGCAGAAAGCCGAACGCCAGATTGCGCATGAATACGGTCATTTTCGCAAACTTCAACGGCGTTCATTTTATTTGTAAAAACAACTACACCGCGAATTCCTTTATCCGAAACAAGAACATTCGCGCCGTCGCCCAAAATTGTAAGCGGCAAACCGTGTTCCTTGCAAGTATTCCAAATTTTTATTAACTCATTTGTTGTTTTCGGCATTAGCAAAAAGTCTGCGGGTCCACCAATTTTGAAAGATGTGTGACGGCTCATTGGTTCGTTGGTAAAAACTGTTTCGCATAATGAGTTAATAATGGTCATGAATTTTCAAACCTCCGGTTGCTTTGTTCATAACACGTTGCGTCAAAATTTCGGCTGCATTGTAGCCCATTTTTTTCTGCCGATGATTAATCGCGGCAGACTCACAAAGAATAGAAATGGAACGCCCTGGCCGAATAGGAATGGAGTGGCTATTTACTTTGTTGCCTAAAATTTCTGTGAATTCTTCCGGCGCGCCGATTCTGTCATAAATTCGGTTTGAATCCCAAATTTCAAGGCTAATAATCAACTCAATGGCCTGCGTCGGTTTTATTGACTGAACGCCGAACATTTGCATAACATCAATAATTCCTATGCCGCGAAGTTCAAGGAAATACCTAATATTCGCGGGACAAGAGCCAATTAATGTTTCGGCGGAAACACGCCGCACTTCAACCGCGTCGTCCGCGATAAAACGATGCCCGCGTTTAATCAGTTCAAGTGCGGTTTCGCTTTTACCGATTCCGCTTTCGCCGACAATAAGCGTTCCCACGCCGTAAACATCCAGCAAGCACCCGTGCATCGTAATGCGCGGCGCAAGCTGAACCTTCATCCAGCGAATAATTTCGCTGATAAAATCCGTAGTTGCAGAATCTGTTTTTAAAATCGGAACATCGTATTTTTCGGCGTATTCAAGCATTTCAGGGAAAATTTCAAGCCCTCTGCAAATAACAACGCCGGGAATTTCCAGCTCAAAAATACGCCGCAAACTTTCCCTGCGTTTTTCCGCAGAAAGGCTCATTAAAAAAGTATGCTCTACCATTCCGATTATTTGCAAACGCGACGGGTCGAAATAATCAAAGAATCCCGCGAGTTGAAGCGCGGGCCTGTTAATGTTTGCACGGGTAAGAACTTTAGTTTCGATGTCTACAGCAGGAGTGAGAAGTTCCAGTTTATATTCGGTAATTACAATCGAAAGCGGTACGGTGTAGCCGCTGCCGGGCGTGTTAAACGCGCCGCCCGCCTGCACATTGCTCATAGCGGAACAATTCCTCTTACGTTACGCTTGTCGTCAAAAGCGATTTTGAAAGTTTTGCCTTTGTATTGCAACCGCGCAGGATAACTGCCTTCAAGTTTCATTTGCATCTTGTTTAAAATATCTTCTTCAAAGCCAATTAAAACACGCTCCACTTCCGAAAATGTCATGTTTTGCTCCGGCTTTAGCGTAACAATTTCTGCCATTTCGGTTACGTCCAGAGACACTTGCACAACGCAATAATCGCCCGAACCGTCCGCTTGGTAGACATATTCTTGCTCCAAAATCGACTTAACTACTGATGACATACATCATTCTCCTTATGAAAAAAATTCAAAACCGCTTGCGCGGATTTCATATTCATTGAAGGTGCGGCGGCGAGGGTTTCGATGTTTGCGTTGCGGATTGCTTCTATGCTTTTGAAATGCTTAAGAAGCTCCTTGCGGCGTGTCGCGCCGATACCGGGAATTTCGTCAAGTACGGACTTCACTTGACTGTTCGCGCGTAATTTTCTGTGATATTCCAGCGCGAAACGATGAACTTCGTCTTGAATTCGCGTTAATAATTTGAATCCTTCGCCGTGTTTTGGCAGATTAATTTCTACATTTTTATAAATAATTCCGCGTGTTCTGTGGCGGTCGTCCTTAACCATTCCGCACACGGGAATCGAAATTCCTTGCTCACACAGTGCCTTTTCTGCCGCACCGATTTGTCCTTTGCCACCGTCAACGAAGATTATATCCGGTAATTTTGAAAAAGATTCACTGTTCTCGTTATACCTCTTAAAACGGCGCGAAAGAACTTCCTCCATTCCTGCGTAATCATCGGGACCGATTACCGCACGAAGGCGAAACTTTCTGTAATCGCTGTTTTTTGCTTTGCCGTTTTCAAAAACAATCATCGAGCCAACAGATTCATATCCTTGAATGTTTGAAATATCGTATGCTTCAATTCGGGATAATCTCGTCAGTGAAACCAAACCTAACGCTTCGGCAAGTTCTTTTAACGCGTTTTCGTTGCGTTCGTTTTCCTTTTTAATTTGCGAACCGAATTGCTGTATCGTAAGCTCCGCGTTAGTTTGCGCAAGCTTTACCATTTTGTGCTTTTCGCCTTTTTGCGGCACGATTATCGCAACCTGCCGCCCCGCAATCCCGCTTAACCACGTGGCAATGGAGTCTGCGTCAACAGGAGCGGAAACTACCGCAAGTTCTTTCGGAATAAATGCGGCTTCGCTGTAAAATTGCTTTATGAAAGCCGCTAAAATTTCGGCGCTGTCTGAATCTTCACGCACTGCCATAATATAATGCTCACGGCCTGAAAGTTTCCCACCACGTATAAAAAAAATCTGCATTAACGCTTCTTCGTTTACACGTGCTATTGCAATTATATCTCTGTCTTCTTCGCCTGTTTCCACTTTTTGTTTTTCTGTAAGAAGTTTTAGCGCGACTATTGTATCGCGAAGTTCTGCGGCACGTTCAAACTCCATTGCTTCGGCGGCTTCCGACATTTCTTTTGAAATTCGCTGTAAAACATTTGTGTCCTTGCCCTGAATAAATAATTCGGCTTCACTTACGAATTTATTATAAATATCCTCGTCTAAAAGACGATTACATGGGGCCTTGCATTGCCCAATATGATTATTCAAACACGGGCGACTTTTTTCAAAATCGCGAGGAAATATTTTCGTACAACGTCTAAGCGGCCACAATCTGTGAATTAAATCAATTAATTCGCGAACATGCGTTTTTGAAACAAACGGCCCGTAATATTTTGCCTTATCCTTGCCGCGTTTATGCGAATAAAGTACACGCGGCAAACGCTCACGCGTGATTTTTATATACGGGTAAGCCTTGTCATCTTTTAGGCGGACATTGTACTTCGGGCGGTGCAGTTTTATTAAATTATTTTCAAAAATAAACGCTTCGCTTTCGGTGTCGGTAACAACATACTCGAAACTGAAAATATTTTTTGCCAATTGCAATGTTTTCACATTTTGCTGAGATTTTTGAAAATAGCTTCTCACACGATTATGAAGGTTTACCGCTTTTCCTACATAAATGACAGCATCGTTTTCGTCCTTCATTATATAAACACCCGGGCGCGAGGGAAGTTTTTTCAGTTCTTCCGAAAAATCCTTCATGATTCATTAATAACCCGGCAGTCGTATCCACCACGGAACGTCTTCATCCGGAGCAGGTGTCGGTTCGGGATTAACAGGCGGCGTTGTAGGGAACGGGTTAAACGGGTCGGGTTCGGATGTTTGTGGCGGAATTGTAGGGAACGGGTTTGCTATATGCGGTGGGATTGTTGGGAACGGCACTGCGGTAGGAAGCGGTTCGGCCGGCTGTTGCGGTTGATTCGCGAATGGGTCGCTTGTAACGGGCATAAGCACAAGTGTTCTTTCTATGTTACTTGTTTCGTTGCCCGTGACGGAAATACTATGCGCCGCGCTTTCGTGACCGGGCGAACGCGCAATAACAGAGTACACCCCGGGCGGCACGGTTTGCGTCAGCGGAGAAACCCCCGCGTATTCGTTATTGATATAAATAACTGCGCCCGGTGGGAATGTGCTAATTACTAAAGTTCCTCCGGGTTCTTCGATTACAATTTCTTCCAAATCAAAAACAAAGGTCATCATTTCTGCGTTAATTTCAAATTCCTGCTCCTGCGGGTGATATCCTTCAAGCTCTACGCGAATTAAAACTTCGCCGAATTCTGCCGATGCGGGTTCTGTATTTATGTGTTCCTCGCCGTTTATAAAAATTTGCGCACTTTCGGGCGTTACCACGAAAAATAACTGCGAGGTAAGAAGTTCGGCATCCATCAGGTTAATGCGCGTTGTTTGACCCTGCGATATTCTGATGTTTTGGATAAACGGCTCGATATTGTCACCATCTACCATGATGTGGTGCATTCCTTCGGGAAGCGTGATGTCCTCCGCTTCTTCCAATGTCTCAAAGTTTATATATTGGTCAGAGCCAATCATCACGAAGCCATTGTCAATTCTGTCTATATTATGGAATTGCAAAAATCCGTGCGCGGTTTCAACACGAACAAGCCATACTGTATCTCCGAAACCCGCCAAAGTCACGGAGTCATACGGGCGGATTTGTCCTATAGAAAAGTCCTCACCGTTGTGCAAAACGAGGGTTTGGCTGTTAAACTGCCAAACTTCGTTGTTTAGGAGAACTGTGCGTTCATCCATATTAATATGAGCATTCTGACGGTTAACGCGCTCCCATCGCCGCGAGTTCTCGGTAATTGCCCTGATTTCAAAGTTTTGCGAGTTATATCTGATGTCTATAATGTCGCCTACTCTAAGCTCGTCAAAAATCATGACTCTGTTGTTGCGCCCTGTGATAATTGCGTCGTCCGGGACGGTGTACTCTTGACTGCGACGCTCATTTATATCCAAAAGCTCTAAGGTGTCAACATTTTCGGATATGTCAATTCTTGTGACTAACGCGGTTAAAGTACGCAAATTTTGGCGAGGGCTACGCTCTTCCTCAACAGGCGGCGGTGTTGGCAGCGTTCCGCCGATTATGTCACCTATACGACCGCCTAAACTTGGAAGTACAACAACAAGAACCACCAGACATACGCTGATGGCAAGCAAAAGAAACGCGATATAAAACATCGCGAATTTTGTTTTTTGTGGCGGGCGGTTTGCGGCGTTTGCGGGCGTGCGGCGGTTCCCGGTGTTGGCACCTCCCGAAGTGGCGCGGGGCTGTCTTGGGGCAGGTTTGTTGGGTCTTCCGTTAGCCATTCCGCGAAGCGTATCTATGCGCGGGTCGGGTGCGGTTACGCCCGGTTTTCGCGAAATTCCGTTTTGTTGCTCCTCCGACAAGCGTTGTATTGTTTCCCGTCTCGTCTGCGAACGGCTTTTACTTCTATCATTTTCAATCGGCTCTTCGTCATACTCCTGTACGGAACGAACGGAGGTTAGTGGTGCTTCATCGTCGCGGGTTAAACTAAAATCATCATCGTAATTATCGTATTTAAAATTATCATAATCATCGTAGCTTTCAAACTCGTCGTAATCATCATGAGGTCTGTTATCGGACACACCGTACACTCCTTTCACTACTTAATATACTTTGACATTGAAAAAAACGCAAGTGTTACTGCAACCATCATTCCGGTTTTTTTCCTCCTCATTCGTTCAATTTCGCTTCGTTCCCATTCACTAAAATGCTTCCTCATTATAAAAACCTCCCTCGTAGTTATTTTCCTACATCAGGAGGTTTTTCTCATTTGTCCGTTTTGGGGGATTCAGTTCATGAAACGAAGTCCCACGGTTTTAAACTCTTGCCCTTGAGTTTAAAAGCGTCAACATATCCAAAAACTCACCAATGGTTATTGAGCCGGCGGGGTTGAGTGAGTCGTTTGTTATGAATCCAAGCTCGAACGCGGCACGTACTGATTGAGCGTATCGCGTGTCAAGGTTCATGCCGGAGGTTCGTGCTGTGTTGGTTATTCTTATGGTATTGATTCTTGTGTTTGTGCGGTGCTCATAAAGAGCCATGAGCATTGCAATTGCTTCTTGGTTTGAAATAAGCCCTGTTGCGTTGCGGCTTGACATTGTTACGTTAAGATTGGCATTAGCCCACGCGAAAGCGTCCGCGCCTTGCGGTATTCCTGCGGCACGCGCAATTGAACCTACTACCATTTGACGGTTTGCGTTGGCTTGAAGGTCAACATTTACGCCAAACAAATCCTCTAATCCGTGGCGGGCAACAATCGAGACTACAACCGGGCCGCGCGGTGTCGATTCAATACCGGGGATTTCGACTACACGCCCCGCAAACGCGAATTCTCCCGGTGCGCGTGTTAAAAACGCGCGTCCGTTGTGATATTCGATAAGAGTTTCGTTATGCCAATTGTTGTTTACCCACCTGTGTCCTCTCAAGGACATATTCTCTTCTACGTTTCGCGCGATAACGTGCATCGGCGCGTTATATTCGGTGACAGTGAAGCGTTCGTTTGAAAGAATTCCGTTTTGCGCGGTCGTCATGAAATTGCTTACCTCGCGATTAATTTCCACTTCAACACGCGCAATCACATGATAAATATGGTCTGAAATTTCTTCGTTAGAAAGCTCGGCGTCCAACTGCTCTATAACACCCTCACGAACAATTGGGTCTGTAAGCCAGTCTTCGACGATTTTTGTGGCGCGGTCATTCATGGTTTGATCCCACGAACGAAGATTTCTGATTGAGTTATTCGTACCAATCAAAGACATTGAAACATTTGTACGCGGCGTAATCGCGGGTACTCCGAAAATTTCTACCAATGGAGTACGATTAATTTCAAAACGCACAAAGGAATCCGTAAGCCCCGAACCTCGTGTGTCAATTGCTTTAAGCATATCCATTACAGCTTGATTGTGTGCGTCGTTTAATAATGACGGCGCAAGTAACAATTCCATATCGGGGAACGTCGTAGAAAATCCGCGTCTGTTTTGGTTTGCGGTTAACACTGCCGAAAGCGGCAGATAATAAATGATATTGCTCTCGCCCGAGTTTTTAAGCGGAATTGCCGTGTCGGGGTGGGCAAGCATAAGCCCGTCGAAAACTTCCGCCGGACGAAGCACCATTATTGAACTTGTGGGCGTTCTTTGCGCCGTCCAAAACGGCTGACGCACAAATTCTTCAAGTTTGCGGCGCAGATAACCCATCCACTCATCTGTTTCGCGTTTCCTGCGTTCCTGTTCCGGGTCGATTTCCGTTAAAATATTAATAACATTAGACCAAACAGAACGATCGTTTGCTTTTCTGTCGTGCAAACGAACCCGCATTTCATAAACCGAACTATGTTCAAGCCCGGTGATAAGATAGTGAATGCGCTTGGAGTCGTTCGGGTCCAAACGTGCTTCCACCATCAAATGATACGGAATTACAAAAACATCACGCCACGCTTCCTGCCCTTCGCGAATTTGGAATTCAAAGGCGAAGCCCGTACCCATTTCGGCAAGAATATAATCCATTTGCGGATGCGCCCAGCTTACCAACGCCATTGTTTGCCCGTCGAAACCGGCGCGGGCGTACGGGTTTTCCTCCCGCAAATTTGTAGGAGGCGCAATCGGCATAGTCGTAACCGGAACTTCCACCCACGACGATACACTGCGGATTAACACATTATCATTTAACTGGTCGTTCCAAGCTTCTTCTATGCGAACGGTGCGTACATAATAAAAATATAAACTATTCGGATGAAGAGTATTGTCGCGCAGTTCAACATTTCTGCGGTAATAATCATAGTCATCGGTTTCGCGGGGGTCTACATTTCTAATAACGGTTGCCTGAATTGCGGGCGGCGACACAGTCATAACCGCGTCAAATATATCACCTGCGGTTATCCAACCTTTTCGGCGCGGTGATTCTGTTAATCCGTTGAATACTTCCGTAAAACTCGGATTGCGGTCATTCATTTGCACATTGGTTAGTCTTGCGCCGTCTTGTACACGAATCATTTCCCATTCAATGCTTATATTTCGTTCCGGGTCGTCAACTTCGGCAGGCGTAAGAACAAGCGGATCCCAATAAATTGTCGCGCCCATTTGTAAAATGTCGCGCACACCGATATTTTCGGGCGCGGGCGGAAAGATTTCACCGGGGCCGGGTGTTTGCGGTATACCGACTGTTGTGCCGGAAACAACACCCGTTAAATCCGAAATGGCGGGGTTCGGTGCTTCTTCGCGAAGCACAAACTCTCCGTGTTCGCCGTCAACCCATTTTTCAATTTCCAAATCCGAAAACAGGAAGAACGCCGTATTTTCATCAACACCGGTAAGGCGCAAATGCGTCGCGAAATTAGTACCTTGATTAAGAATTCGGGATGTTTCTGTGAAGGAATCATCTTGGCTTATGTCGCCTGTGGCAAAGTTAACAATACTGCCCGCAGGGAAATCAAGCCCATTCGGGGTTGTCGTAACCGCTACGTGATGAATAAGCGGTATTCCTTCAATGCGAAGCACGCCAGTACCGCCTTCCGCGCCGCGCAGTAATTCCTGGAATTCCGAAATATCAAGCTCTGTTCTGTGATTGACAAAGCTATGCGCAAGCCGTTCATCGTCAAACGCAACGGAATAGCTTGAAAGTTCCTCCCTTACATCAGGGTTAACCGGTCTTCTTACAGGGTTACCCGAAGTTGATAGCGGGAAGAAACTATCCATAATGGCGTCTTCAAACGTGCCAATATATAAATTCGATGTGATTTGCGTTTCCATCGGATAAAAGGTATTCATATACGTTAAAATCGCACCGGCGGGAACAGAATAAGAAACGTCAAGATATGGCTGAACAGGGTCTTCGTCCGCACGCGGGCGCGCCTCCACTGATATATTCAACGGCGGCGGCGTGTCAAGTTTTCCGAAATCGTCAACAACGATGTAATCAAACAACGTCCACGGGCTTTCGCCGCCGCGGTTTTCCGTTACGCCTGCCATACCCCAGTTGTCAAGCCTTACGTTCATAAAGTAAGTGCCGGGGAAGTGGAAATCTCTGCGTAGATTCAGCGGCGGTGGCGGATAACGGAAATTACGCACAGAGTTTGTTATTATATCAACCGAAGCGAATACCATGTTTTCGCCCAAAGACGGGTCGGGACGATAGTTAAGCGGAATCCAGCCGTCATTGTAGTAACGGTTTACAATGGGAAAAATAGTCGGCGGCAAAAGGCTGTTTCCCAAGAAACGCGCCGGAATCGGCGGCGTAATATGCGGCGGTGACGGAATAAAGCAACTGGTGTCTGCGTTTTCGTCCGTTGTCGCCGTGGGTGCGTACCGAACTTCCAAACGGCTGGGAAGAGCATCGTTTCTTCTTATTTCCAACTCCACACGCACATACTCTCTGTGAGCACGGTCTATGCCCGGCAACAGAGATTCCGTCTCGGGCGAGGTCGAATGACCCGTTACATATGTTGCGCGAATAACATTGTCCGCGCTTCCGAATTCATCTGTCGGATACCCCAGCAATGCCATGATATTCTTGTGCGATGCAATATTCCATTGAAGTGTATAGCTGAGATGACCGGCATGTTCGTCGCCGCGCATCGGTCTGTGCAACACGTTCGATATGCTGAAACGGTCGGGGATATCTACTGAAGGGATTCTGCTGGGTGTCCACCACACGTCCTGCGAAAACATCATGTCCGGGGTGTTGGGATGTGTGTGCGGCGGATGAATTGATTTTGTGATATAAAAGCCGCGGTATTCCTCTACAAAGTCCGGCAAATTAAAGAAAATTTCCGTTGTAGTTTCGTTTACGCGTGTGGGAGCCCAACCCCCGGGTACAGGGAAGTCACTCACCAACTGATAGTATCCGGTTCTTAACGAAAAACCGGGAATATGCGCAACCCTTCGGTTAAACGGCTCGGCAATGATTACAGGCCTGCCCAACAATGTGTCAAACCTAAAATTTAAAAATGTATAAAACGGATCCTGCGGGGTTCCGACACGCCCGCCGCCTACCAAGAAATTAGTAGGCATCTGCACGGGATGACCCGCCTCGTTGGTTGTTTCGATTGGCGTGATGGACAAACGCACCCATTCATATGCGATACTGGGGCTTAAACCGCCTACCATTATGCGTACTCTGTCCGCGAATTCTTCGTCCGTTCTGTGCAAAAGCGAAACATTATTTAATGTCATGTCTTGGTCGCGCACTTGGGCGGACTGCCTTACCGAAAGCGAAGCTTCATTCCAATTTCCGGGATACAAAGGCATTCCCGTAAGCGGGAAGCTTACCGCAAAGTCTTCAGGTGATTCACCCATGCCAACGTCCACAAGTAAAGCAACGCCAAGCTGACGGCTTATGGCGTGAGTATTTGCGGGGTCTGTAATTTGATACACGAAACTACCTCGCACTTCATCGTAAAACGCAGGCAGATTAAAACGGATGTCCAAGCCGAGGTCTTGCTCCGCAGGTTCCGCAATCGGCGGGTGCGACCTCATATCAAGACGTGTCGGGTCAAATTCGGGCGCGTTTATTATTGCACCGGGTGCATCGTCATCCGCAAGGCGTGCGGCGCGGGTGTTAGGAATATCTCCAGGCATACCTCTGTTTGCCGCGAATGGAATCGCATTCAAAGCTTCCGTGTCAATGCCCGTTAACATATAAACCGTGCCGCGAGTGGTACGGGGTATGGTGTTTGCCGTGGATAAATGATTTGGTCTGGGAGAAGCCGCTCCCACCACATATGAGTTAGCATTTGCAGGTGTTAAGTAACGCTCTAAAACAAAGTCGTACACATTACCTCTTTCCAAAAAGTCCTCGATGTAAAACAAGAACTGTCCGTTTTCCCAGCGGAAATGCAAATTCCTTCCGCCGAATTGGAAGGAATACCCGCGACCCGGCCCAATGTTAAAGCTGGGAGAAAGCGCGTTGTAATGCTGGGCCCCAAAAGGCCCTGCCGCAAAACCCTCTATTGTAGGGGGGATACTTGGGTCGGGGTTATCGGGGTCATGTTCCGGGTTTGGCACTTGCCCTATGGATATACCGGAGTTGAAACTTGATGCGAAATTCAAATAATCCGAACGAACCGGAGTAAACGGACGGTCGGGGTCAAGCCCTGTTGTGTCAGCAAAACGCACACGGTCGTTTACACGATTAAGCATCGTATTGTATACACTGTCCACCGCGGGATGGTTTCTGTTGTTTGTAATAATGTAATCAAACGCGCGTTCAAAATTGTTAACGCCGGGAACCCATATACGAAAATCACCTACAAATCTGGCGTTTCCGCGTACCGGGTCACCGATGTGTACATATCCCGCAACCGTTCTATCGTCATTTAAAATTGGGAAATATACATCGTAATTAACCATAAGCCCTACACCATCTTCGGCGTTAAGCTGCATTACTGTAAGTTCGTGCTTGCGCCCTCCGCCGTCAAAGAAGCGAAGAACGTCCATGAGCGAACCCGTTCCTGCCAATGGGTCTACGTTAATGCCCCAGTTAAGAAGAACGTTTCTTTCATTGACAATATCCGTCATGTTATTCAGTTCCGGTCGCCCCGCCGCGGGAACTAACGTTGAGATAAACGATGCACGCAAATCACCGTCAAAAGCGACTCCCGGCACGCCCGTGCCTATTCCCGCGGGTGGAACGGGTGCCGATGCACTCACCTTCAAAGGTGCCGCGAAAGGCGAAATCATACTGAAAATCATAACCCAAGCCATGAAAAGACCGATATGCTTTTTAAATTGTTTCATAAATAAGTAACCCCCAGTAAATATATAAAATCGCATTAAAATAACACATAGGCATACTTCGCCCTCATTATTATATCGTCATAAATGACAAAGGGGAATAGCGAACGTATGTTTTTATGATTGCTTGAATAAAAACTAAGTAACAGATGCGTGTGATATTATAGGCGTCGGAACATCTATATTTGAATATTCCACCATAACTATATCAAAATCATCCACAATTTTTTTATCTATAAATCCCTTATCCGCCATGCTCCGTAAAATCGGCATCGTATCGGCATGGCTTCTGCCGGGATGATATGGACGTTCTTCGCATACGGCTTGATAAATATCCGTGCAAGCCATAAGACGGGATACAAAATCAATTTCTACCTCGCCTTTCCCGAACCAGTAGCCCGCGCCGTTAAGTTTTTCGTGATGGTTTGAAGCCCAATCACAAATTTCTTCAAATCCCGTTACCTCACTTAAAATATCATATGTGACTTTTACATGTTTTTTTATAATCTCAAATTCTTCGGGAGTAAGTTTGCCCGGTTTATCGAGAATTTCATTTGGTGTGGTGAGTTTTCCGATATCATGTAATGACGCGGCAAGGTATGCTTTTGCGCGTTTAATCGGGTCAAAGCCGTAATAATCGCACATTATCCAAACGCGATTTGCAATTTGAACCGTGTGTTTTCTTGTAAAGACAGATTTATTATCAATAATTTTCGCTGCAAGCTCTGCAAGCCGAATAATTGCTTCGTCTTGAATATCCACTTCCCACTTTGGCAATAACCGTAATGAAGTTTCATTTACATTTTCATCACGAAGTGATAAAAGCACGTCTGCGTCAAGAATTGCAAGCATAGTATCTGCTGCCGTTTCTGTGAACAGCTTACCAGAATTTGATTTAATTTCATCTTTAATAGCCGACAAATTTTCAACAGATACTCTCTGTAAATGATGAACTGTATCAATCATATCCGCAATTGCGATTAATGCCGCGCCCAATGGGAACTCGCCGCCTTTTTTTCCGAAAAGACCACTTCCGTCTGCGTGCTCGTGATGATATAAAACAATTCCCGTTACATCGGATTTAAACGGAATCATTTCAATATTACGTTGTCCGTATTCGCAGTGTAATTTGAAATTTTTCCTTCTCTCACTGTTTTCTCCCGATGCTTTTTCCGATAAAACATACTCGGTAAGAGCATTGTCGTGGAATAACGCGCAAGTGGTTATTGTTCTAAATTCTTCGTCGCTTAAATCCAATTCCTTACACATCAATGAGCATAAAACCGCAATACGCTTTCCGTGGTTGGTACTTGCGCCAAGAAGTTCGCCTTCTACAATATCAAGCGAAACGCCGATTGCCTTAATTAATTCGTCCATGCGAATATTCATGCTCTTGACCCTCCAAATTATTTCAAGTTAGTTAGGGCGCGTTTAATAATTTACGGCACGTAGTTCAAAATACGCTTGCGGGTGAGCGCAAACCGCACAACCTTTCGGCGCGGATTCCGCGTCAACAATGTACCCGCAATTTCTGCATATCCAAACGGACTTTTCTTTCTTATTAAATACTTTTTCATTTTTCACATTATCAAGGAGCTTGAGGTATCTCTCCTCATGATCTTTTTCAATTTTTCCGACTTGCTCAAACAAAAATGCAATCCGGTCAAAGCCTTCTTCTTTTGCTTCGGCAGCCATGCGCTTGTACATTTCCGTCCATTCCCCGTTTTCGCCCTGCGCCGCCGCAATAAGATTTTCCGTGGTTGAAGGTATTTCTCCGCCGCAAAGAAGTTTAAACCATATTTTTGCGTGTTCTTTTTCATTGAGTGCGCTTTCTTCAAACAAAGACGCAATCTGTTCGTAGCCGTCTTTTCTTGCCCGACCCGCAAAATAAGTGTACTTGTTACGCGCCATTGATTCACCGGCGAATGCTTCCATTAAATTTTTTTCTGTTTTTGTACCTTTCAATTCTTTTGTTGACACAACAGATTCCTCCATATTATATTTAAATTTTTGTTTGATACTAGATCTACCACAGAAGAAGCCCCATGACCACCTGCAAAGCAGTTTCATGGGGCGTCTTCCTTTCTCATGTAATTGGTCGGTGAGGGACTCGAACCCGCGACTTCCACCACGTCAAGGTGGCACTCTACCAGCTGAGTTAACCGACCGCAAGCTGATAATAGCATTTTATTGTAGGTTTTGTAAAGAGGCAAGAAAAAAGACCTTGACAAGGGGCAGGCGCAAGGTCTTTCTTCCGTTGAGGGTTGATATAATTTTAAGCCGTTAGCGCAAATATCATCGTAACAAAAATCACCAAAAAAAGAACGGATAAAATGTTATCTAAGTTTTCTTTGATGAATGTCATAAAAATCCCTCCTGAATATTCTTCAAAGTATCTTTCAGAAATAAATACTATCAGGAGGGAGCGTATGCAAAAATCATAATTTCGTAAATTTAAGGTAAAATTCTTGTAAATTATTTTATCTCAATCCCAAAAATCCTGTTACCGCGTGTTCCAACAACAAGCATATTGCCGAAAACCGCCGGTGACGCTTCTACATTTCCGCCAAGATTAATACGATATGCTTCCTTGCCGGTTGTACCGTGCAGAAGATACATTCGTCCGCCGGAATCCGAAACAATTATATAACTTGTGCCGTCTTCGGTGTAAACCGCCACGGGCGAACTCCAACCAAACTGTAACATTGGAAATTCCCAAACAATATCTCCCGTTTCCTTATCGAACGCGATAATTGTACCGCCACTTGCTCTGTTAAGCGTTCGCGCAACGGAATGAATAACCAAATGGGAAATATCTTGCCTTCCGACTACGGGCGTTGCCGTTACACCACCGTTTACTTCGTCGAAACCGCAACGAATAGTTTGTAGCCACAGTGTTTCACCTGTTGCGGCATCAAGCTTCCGTATATATGCATCGCCCGCTTGGTTTTGCAAATCTACTTGCGTTGCCGTGTAGATTGCAAGCCTTTGATTTTCTTCTTCCCATTCCAAAACCATTGTTGAATCCGTATCGTCTCTTGCGTCTGTAACCCAAACAGGATCCAGCGTGTGTAAATCCAAACATTGAATCCACCCGGCATTGTCCGCGAAAAATAAATATTGCCCAAACGCAACAGGAGAATTTTCCGTACCCAGCCGTCTGCTACCCGTGTGCATATAACGCGAAATTATCGGGTCAATCGAAATTGTTCCCGCTTCACGGTCAAAATCCGTGTTAAGTACAACGCTGTAAATTACACTGTTTTCACCCGCAATAATCACACGGTCTTGCGCGGTGTCAAACAGCGGGTTAGCGTCAAACGCGCCCCATTGTCTGGGCGCGAATGGGTCACGCCCGTTTAAATAGAATATTTCCTTGCCTGTGATTAAACAAAAAATAAAATATCCGAAACGGCTAGTGCCGACAATATCGCCCTGCCCAACGTATAACAGGGGATATCCCCGTGCGTCAACCGTAACCGCGCCCTTGATAACGTCGCCGAAATGTATGCGCGGGCGGGTTTGTTCTCCTGTTTCCAGCTCGAAGAAATAAATATACCCATCCATCGCGCCTTGAATTACCTCAACAAGACCTTCCTTGCTACGCATATGCTCGTGCAGATTCATCATTTGCCGGATGTCATCATCCCATTGGATTATAACGGGCTGACCTGTCCAACCCACGCCAGACCACCGCCCGAGTGAGCCCGCGCGAAGTTCATACCGAACCTCAAGCCGTTCTTCCTCGATGACTACATTGCCCCATGTCGGGTCGTTCCTAAAATTGTTGCCCCGAAAGGTTGTTACACCCACGACATCGGTATAATCTTCGGGCATTCCAAAATGAATAGGGTACAACGTCATTTCTTCATTTATACGATTAGCAAATGCAAATCGTGGAAAAGTTGCGGGGTCTGTTTCCGGCAACGGGTGCGGTCGAAATACCTCCCACGGATGAGGAGTTGGTGCCGGGGTAGGTTCGGGAGTTGGAGACGGTTCCGGTTCAGGCGCTGGCGTTAGTTCGGGATGCCCTTCCGCCGATTCTTCCGTAAAAATTAACGCGACTTCTTGTACTTCTTCCTTCGCCGAACGATTAAAGCACCCGGTTATTAATGCACTAAAAATAATTCCAAGCAATAAAATCTTTTTCATAAATATCCCTCGTATTCCTCACGATTAATATAATACAAAATGCATTATAAATTAACAAAAAAAACCGCGCAAGTTAGCTACGCGAATTTTTCCAATGCGCGGCGCATATTGGCGGTAGAGTGCCTCAAAGCGGATTATAAAATTGCCGACATGTTTGTAGTGCAGAAATGTTTGCCGGGGATATTAGAGGGGTCGGGGAAATCGGGGGCATCGGGGATGGGGAAGGAGAATTCTAATTCGCTGTATTGGTTGTCCGAGCCAAGCTCTAAACTGAATGGCATTGACGCATCCAGCCATGGAAAATGATAGCGTTGCGGGTCAAACCAAATATTTCTTATTTGCTCCCATCCCACAACGTAATCAATTGAGGGGATATCGTTCACCATAAGGTCAACAAACTCCAAATTATAGTTGTTTGATAAATCTATATCTGTAAGTCGATTATAACCAAGATAAACCCATTGCAAAGCCGGATTATTCGTCAAATTTACGCTATATAGATTGTTGAACCTTGCAAAAAGTTCTTCCAACTCCCCATTATTTGTAAGGTCTAGGTTGGTAAGTTGATTGCCGGCAATATAAAGTCGCTGTATATATCTATTGTTCGACAAATCCAAGCCGGTTATTTGATTGTGTGAAATATCAAGCACTTGCAAATAAATGTTGTTTGAGACATCCAGCGCAGTCAACTGATTACTCCGAAGATTAAGGTATTGTAAATCTCTATTATTTGAAATATCCAGAGTGGTCAACAAGCTATCCGTAAGCCAAAGTGTGTGTAAATATTTATTACGGCGTGTTCCCACTATCGAAAATAGCCAAGAAATGATAAACTGAAAAATATGGAGATAAATGTAGAGCAATACGAAAAAATCAAGCATCTGCTACCAGTACCGAGAGGAAATGT
>Ga0131853_10006131_pt1 | contig 21706 bp, 9 predicted proteins | sample TergutLab28metaG_FD_92764 | JGI IMG/M metagenome (GOLD analysis project Ga0131853, IMG submission 92764) | Labiotermes labralis P1 segment gut microbial communities from Petit-Saut dam, French Guiana - Lab288 P1 (version 2) (version 2) | ecosystem: Host-associated > Arthropoda: Insects >... | reverse complement strand
CTAACCTCTAAAGTTGCATTTTATATATTTATTCAACAAATATAGGTACTGAATATTTTAAACATGGTATATACTCTCCGTTTTTTTCTCTTCAAAATGCAGTTTGTTTCATAATTCTAACTTTTTGGCTCCTGTATAATTCACATTTTTTTATACAGGGTGTGCTGAAATTTAAAAAAATAATTCCGGCGCCAAAAGGTTAATCTGTCAACGTGTGTTCTGGACCATTAGTGATAGGTAGGAGGGGAGGGATTTAAATGAGAAACAGTTAGGAGCTGATAACGGAAACTAGCAGTTCAGCAAGGAAGTCAGTCGCGTGCGAGTGTGGTGTAAGTGGGAGTACAGAGAAGTGACTGTGTCAGTTTCCTAGAAATGATCTAGTTGTCTTACTGGATATAGCGCTACCTTATTTTATATCACGAATAAATTGAGTAAATAAAACAACAAGTAAAAAAAGAAATAAAACTATATGTGATTCGGTGAACCACGCCCGTTTCCCGAAAGAGGATCACCTACCAGACTGAGCACGCCGGGACAACAAAGTTACGAATGGTGATAGTGTAGATACTAGTAGCTAACTCCACTAAGCAGAAGCGTTCTAGAGGAGTTACTACGCGGTCAGCTGGTCAAGAAATTCCATGCAATTTAATGCACACTCCGCAGAAGATTCCCCTTCTCGTTGCTACTCGGACTGAAATGCCACGTTCACCACGATCCGGGGCTCATTACTGCGTGATTGCACTGCTAGACACTAAACATTTACCGTTACCGCGGTAAAGGTAAAGGTAGAAGTTTTCCCCGTCCACTCCATGATGGCATTTTTAACTTCGGCCCTAGATGGAGGTGAATGGGAAATACCACGACCCTGCCGCTTTTCCCCCGGGAAAGAACCGCGATCCCCATTGAATAGGAGGCTGGGTGTACCCCAGAGGCGACCTGCACGATTTCGAGAAGAAAAATATCTCTTGCCTCTAACGCGTTTCTGACCCCGAATTGTCGAGCCCGTACCTTAATTACTATACCGACTACGCTGTCCTGGCTCCACTTGCCACGGTTACGTACCAATCCACGGCCATTTCGTTTGTTCTTGTCATCGCGGTGACTTAAAGTCTTCGTCTTACGTGTGGACTTGACTGTGCTGCACTCATTTCGCCAGTTCTGATCGAAATTGCATATCAACCGTCCTTGTGAATCCCCTTAATTGCCCCGGCGAATGGATCGAGCCGTATTAAACCTTTGCCTCGAGGAGAGACTAGCAAGAAATCCTGCCGTAATCGACAAGAAAACACTCGGCACTTGCGTTGAAGATCTGACAGGTGCCATCCGCTGGCCCTAACGATACCCGCCGCAAAACGTCGATCATGTGGCTAACAGTGGCCTTCTTTACGCGCTTCATTAGGGATGAAGGACTCCTAAATAACAGGGTAAGAGGCAGTGGCAAGCCACGAGGGACCCCGCTCTGGAGTTGTCTGTCGCACCGACTAAGGTCGGTGACCGGTCGGATGAACGAGGGGAGAAACGACCAATGTAGCAGCTCGCGGGAATTTTAGGGACACGGAAGAGTAGTGGGTATGGAAGATGGCGGATATGGTGACGCAAGTACCGGGAGAATTCGCCCTCCCAGACTGGGAAAGTTAGAAGCCCAGTTCGACAGCTGCGTGGATTAGTTCCAGCTGCTAAATGACCTGTCCGAATGTGCAGTAATTCAAATGGTTAACAAGGCGATACATACGAGTATGCCCCCACAGTTGAGGCGAAACTAAACATTCTTACTGAAATCGAAGAGGCCATCGGGGGGCTAAAGGTAGGTAAAGTCTCTTATCGGAATGATGTTACGGCAAAGGGCCCTTAGGGATCTGCCAGAATGCGCGACGGGCTTTATCACAGGAGTGCTTGGCGCTGTCCACCGGACGTGCCCGTATAGGACCCTACGCTGCCACCATCCTATCGACGAATCAGTATTCGGCAGGATTGACAGGCTGATTGAGAAGGTTCTCGAAAGGATTCTCAGTGACGTAAGCGACTTACGTCTCGATGAGAACACTTTTCCCTTATTTCTAGTTGTGTATCTGTTCCAAGGGGAAAACAGTTGCCAGGGCGTATTTTTTTAACTCCTCGCACAGTTTGAATTGAGAAACAAAGGAGAACTTGAAAATCCTCAAGAACAGCTGGTTGCAGGGTCAAGATTCGAAATAGGGACCTCCAAAGTACGACGCCGAATTTCAGTAAAAAAAATAGATGAGTAAATGATAGGACGCCGAAGAAAGGAATGTTGAGGACCAGGCCCGTGCTGACACAGAGTCGTAAATAAGTCACAATACCCAAGAAACTAACCTCGAACCTCACTTCGGGAGCTTCACATGAACCCGAAATTCTTTGCCCCTGAATCTTCCCAGCTTTGCCTGTTTCTAGCTTGGCCGGTAGGTTCAGTGCTTTGGAATACATGTGTGCGTTTGTCGAATCGGGATTTATTTTATGTTCAGTTGGCTAATTGTAGAAGCCTTTGTTATTCGGCATAGCTTTGTTTATTCTATTTACTTATAACTATTTATATAAATTCCAAACTGTGGTACTTGTATTTACTATGACGCAGCGAGCCTCGTTCCTGGACTTGTCGTTTGTTAGGCAGTGGGAACCTCCCATAGGGATGGACACAAAGCTTGTGTATTCCATCTACTCGAATCACAAGCCTAGAATCGAACTACGCCAGTCGAGGGATGTTCGACTACACACAGAGTACTGAAAATAGTAGTTAGGCACAGAATTCCCATGTAACCAACCCCGAGCACCAGTTTTGGGGGTTGCACAGGGTGTACGAAAATAAATATAGTGCGTAATCCTCGAGGAAAACCAACGGCTTGAGGAAATCTCACTGCTCGAAGAAATGTCGCGTTGATACTATAATTCACGAATTATTTTAACGCCATATGCAAACCTCAGGATACGAGGTGATCGCAGTCAATTACACATCTTGGAAGGGCAGTTGGAACACTACCAAATCGTTTTAACCAATATCTAAAACTTGAATTCGCTCAGCACTATACTAAAAGGAACCGCGGCCGCCTGTACTAATGAGAGAAACGCCACCGGATGTGAGACGGGAGATGCCAACTTCACACCTGTAGAGGGCAGATGAAACAGTACAAAACCGTTTTGAACCAGTTTCAAAAACCCGACTATGAACAGCCATCGAGATATGTAGCCAAAACGTAATTTTATTACAAAGGGGTAACGAAAATTATATTATTTAGACAATTAAGGCCCAGGCATTGGTCGCTCGGGACAAACCTACTGCTCGATTATAGCGTCGTTACTAGAATACGGGGAATGCAAAACATTCGGTGCAGATCTGTCTGCACGGACACGACATTTTCGTATATAATAACGAAGTTAACTCCCAGCTTCGCCTCAGTGATTCTGGTCTGGGCAGGAAGGTGGTTGTCTCATTTCTTAATTACGTTAAAGTAGATCTGTCTTCTTCCTTGCGCCCAACTCCGGTCGTTCCCAGTTCGTAATTTTACCGCCTTTCGAAGTTATTTAACCAATTTAGCTGATAAGACGTTAGATAAACCCTAGTAGCTAGTTACGCTTAAGTAGACCAATATATTCCCTGTCCTATTTCACCGTATGCGTTTTCATCGTCACAAATTTATTGGGTAGAAGATGCTTTTTGGTTATTTTATTACTTATGTTCCGGTGGGCGTGACTTCCTATGACGGATCAGTATCCGGGATTCGTCATTGGTCGATCGATAACCCCTCTACATTTGCTAGACATTAGGTGGGGGGAAATCAAGGGTCCGTCTGCAAGCTTGGCAACACTGCAAGGCACCGAACGACCCATTCCGTCTTGTGACACAGCTGCAGCAAAGAGGGTTACAGCTTTTCTCTCTCCCTTCAATTGTTTCATAACTTAATTAATTATAGACGACTTTGCATTGCGGATTCTGACAAGGCTTTATCTTGACAGTGGTTCTTAGTGGTGTGTGTTGTGTTTTGTGTTCAGCTGATACGTCATTCTCGTGGACTTCGCCTAGTACACGAGTGTTGCATGGTGTGAATCAAAGTGGCCTCGGATGAAGCTGCAGACTTACACTTCTGGTGAGTGAGTAACATACATTGTATTTAACGTCGGCTGCAGTCTGTTTTAAATTAACTACCTGTTGAAGGTACAGTTTGTAATAGTTAACTAGGTCATATCATAGCTAGAGTAAAGCGAGTGACTAATGAAGGTGGCGGGAGTGCGATTTCAGACAGTAACTGGCATTTTTCTCTTCGCTACGGCTGTATTCGCGCCATTTTTGGAGACCAGCCTACCTCCTCCACGAGAGTAAAGCGGCCGAAGTGTGTAATTAAACTTAATGTATTCTGTTTAACGGTGCTGTCGGTAACTGATATTAAACATCGTTAAGCGGCTAGGTTGTTAGTGACTAATGAACTACAAAAGATTTGGAAGGAATGGTTGTGGCCGAATTTGGTGTACTGTCCTGGTTATTTGTCTGGAAGGACTAAGGGAACCCATGAACAGTTTCGAGAAAGCGATCCGAGTTTTGAACCCGGCATCTCCCTAAAGCGAAGCAGATTACTAATTACGAGTCCGCTTATTTCGGGTGCCGAAATGTCAAATTAGCAACATTAAATAAATCTGGGAACATTACACATTTTGGCGGGGTGTTTGAGTATGTGACCTCTCTTTAGACATGATTTCATTTCTTGAACATGAGAAAACCTTCAATAAATTGGTTATTATTTTGGACAGTTACTTGCTATATTCTCTTCCAGGCTTGTTTTCAGGAGGGCCCATCTGGGACTTACGGTCTGTTACTGTTCGAGTACTTTGGGTTCACCCTGTCATTTTTATTCCACCAATACTCCGTAGTCATTAGTATGTCATCCGAGGGCTGGACAATGGGCTATCAGGGACAGCGATTACACAGAGGTACAGTCTTACCCCACCACGAGAATAAAAGGAAATTCCTTAGCCAGTCCTCGCCAGTATCAAATTTGATGCGTTTGTAAACACATATAATGCCCCGGTCCTGTCAATAATGCCAATAAAACTCTTAACTTTACGATGAGAGATCGTTTGCCCTCGCTCAATACCCAAGTTGGTGTACCACCCAATGTCAGCTCTCTGCAACTGATTATTAGTTCAGTAAAAAAATGTGCCTGGAGCAGGGGTTTTTCTGTACACCTCCATGCCATAGCGGCCGAAACGTATATCTGAATATTCAAGCAAAACTTGTGCAGAAGTTCAATATTAGAATGTTACCGCCACTCTCCTGCACGCTTTAATTGCGCGACAGATAGAACAGAAATAATTTTACATTTTTGCAGTTGGTTGAGACGCTGCTGGCCTGAAGGTCGCTGGTTAAATTCCCGATAGTGTCGCCGGAATTTTTTATTGACAGTCCCTGGGGTCGACTCAGTCTCTAACACAAATGAGTACCAAGAATAGTTCTTGGGGGTAAAGGCGGCCGATGCGTAAGACTGACAACCTTACCACCTTCATGTCCCGATCGTGTGGAAACCTGGAAGCCCCAGGACCTGTTTAAGCCTGTACCGGGATGCCTTACCTCGTCCGTATTTGCGACACAAATGTCACGCCCATGTGTATTATTGGGCAGTGCCAGATATTAGCGTGGATTCAGCAACTGAACTGGTATCGGTCGCAGTCAAGGGAACCCAGACGTCAGACGACTCCAAACTTGACTGGCGATGAACCATCGGTACACGCCTCGAAGCCCTGGGAACGACCATGCAAACCTCCCCCTCCTAGTATCCATTCACCATTTCGTAGCACACACAGTGGCGTAATGTATGAATTACTTCCTCTGGACGGCTTGTCTTACCTCACCGATTATTTCTCATGTACGTAAAGGAGAGAGCTAACCCTCTGTACTCCATGAAACCATCGGAGGGAGGGGGGGGGGAAGAAAATATCTATCTCCACACATTCTTAACCTCGGCATTAGACGGAGGTGAATGGTAAGCTTCACTTTCAGCCACATTAACCTCCAAGAAAAAATCCCGAGAACCCATTGTATAGGAAGTTGGGGGGGGGGGGGCAGATTCCGTCTGTACAACGGAAAAATTTCCTGAACCTGCCGGCAATTGAAACACGATTCGACGGTCTTCCATTTCGCAGCGAAATCACTGCACTGGCTATGCAATTCGAAAATCAATTAGAAGCCACGTTCAATTTAGAACAACCGAAGATAGGAGAGAAATTATGTCCGTAGGCAGAAGCACGTAAGTGTAACAAATACAGTTTGAAATTCATATTGAAGTCACATCAGTGGACGTCTTTATGTACACTTACAAATTTACACAATTCCTAAAAACCCATTTTCAAATATAAAAGGCCACGGACTGGAATTCTGTAGTTTGGACGGAGGTGTAATTGAGGATTCCTGTTTTCTAGTCCTTTTTAATCCTTGTGGATGAAAGCGCTACGTTTCTAAATGTCGGGAATCACCCAGCGACGAAGCGTCATATCCCAGAAGAACGAAATCGTGCTTAGAATTAGAAAGAATCTTATCTATCTGGCAATTCAGCTTGTGTGTATCAAATGTAACATCGCATAAGGAAATTTACTCAATTACAAGTGATTTTTTTTTCTGTTGTGTAACTGAAGTTATTTATTAAATTTTTTTTATCTCGTCAACAAATTTCTCTACTCATAATTACAGTTTAATTTCCTACTTATCTATCCTTGATCGTTAATTACCCCTTTAAATACGTAACGTTTACTGCCATTCAGTACCCCTTAAAACAGCAGATAGTAGGTCAATTACTGATCCTTCCCGCGTCTATTGATCCTGTCAAGTCTGTGAAGGCTGGTCACACTTCTCACACTTGGTCTGTAGTCGTACGTTCATTTCTTATTGGATCATATGTAATCATTTTAGTTGAAACCGTGTCGTTAAGAAAGTCAACAAGCAATTATTCACGTTACATCAGGTAATCAATTGAACATCTGAACTTGCAACTTGCCTCTAAACACTATCTTTCCTTCACAGACGTTTTGTTTGTTAGGTCACTTTTACTTACCCACGAATTGACACGCAATCAACATAGAGGGCAATGGTCTTTGTGCCGGGTCAGATTCAGGAGGGGAGGTCTTTTCCAGACCGGGAACCAAAAACTGTCCAATCAAGGGAATACCGTGGAAGGAATGTTTTTCTTGGTTATCTATGAAGTCTTGATGTTTTTAACGAGGTTTTTTTTTATCTTTATGGATTTTACACCTTCGAATAGGTTGATTTTGAAATTGTATGTAAAGAAGTTGTAGTGGAATATTTTAAGGTGCTGGAAGGATGGATAAATAATAAAAATTGTGTCAGGATAGTGGGCCTTTCGGGCTAGAATAAGAACCTGGAACTCCTCAAAAATGAAACATCGCACCTCAACTTTCCGTTCTTGCCGGATAAGGCGGAGGTGGCATGGAGCTGACCGCTCGCCGTAATGTCTAGTGGTCCATTATTTCTTATTTATTTATTTATTTACTGCAATTGGGTTGTAACCCGGTGGCAGTGGTTATTTTACATGCAAACAAAACATGAAATTGGTTACTACTAGATTTAAGTCGGGAGGGCTACATGAGAAGCATGTAGTGGCTACTTGGAATCTTGGGAACCATCTCAGCATTTGCTTATAGACACAGGGAAACCAAGAAAAACCTGTGTCGAGATGGTCTGAACTTCGTTTTTACGCATATTAATTTTCAGAATTCGAGACAGGGTCCTTACTTGCGCCCGTGCCTTTATTAAGTAGCGACATAGAAGGGTTTAAGAGTTTATGGACTTAACTGGCTTTCCTCCATTTGATATGAACAGTGACCCGTAATCAGCTAATCGTTCAGCGAAAAATACACTCAAGTAGGTCTTAAATTTATTTATTTTTTACTGAATTTACAAGCATCTTTCGAAATAAATTCTCAAGTTTCTTAAGCAACTGAAGACGATGAAATACTTTTTCTTACGAATTGGCTGACGTAACACTGTTCATTCATTCCCTAGTCTCTCTTAAGACCGGTCCTTAGCCCTTCAAAACAAGTTCCCACACATTGCAATCTAGTGCTTCCTTCTTCAATTTCCAGTATCCTCTCTTTTCCTCAAGGTCATTAGGTAGCTGCCGGTGTCTTCTTTCCCGTCTTCCCTTCAATTCCATCCTTCCCTCTATGTTTCCTTCAACAGCGGGTGGTAGAAAGCAGTGCGTACACAAGATGTGGCCAATGCAGTTAACCTTCCTTATTTTTATTGCATACAGGACATTCTTCTCCTTTTTAGTCCATCTCTGTACTGGCATCAAAATTTTCAAAGTTTAACTGGGGCTTACCATCCTGTACCGTTGATTCTTTTACGATGCTGAATAAAATGTCCAGGCCGTATGGGAATTAATGAAGTAGGTAAGTGTGGTTATGAACTTTAGATAGAGAGGGGCTCGCGAATAAGATGTCTTGGCGTCTTTTGTAATACTCCGCTTCGAGGAAGAGGGGAGAAACCATATACAATCAGGTTTACAATAATCGAACCAAGAATCAACAAAACAGGAAGCAGGAGTACCAAGAAATACAACGTTATGTTTGGTTATACGATATTTTAATGATTGAATATCTGCCGCCGATGCCAGTGGCCGCGCGGCCTAAGGCGCAGGTCTGCCATCGCTCGCCTGCTGAGATTGTGGGTTCGAATCCCACCGGGGCATTGATGCCTGTCTGTTGTGAGTGTTGTGTGTTTTCAGGTAGAGGTCTCTGCGACGAGCTAATCACGCGTCCAGAGGAGTCCTACCGACTGTGATGCGTCGTTGTGTGTGATCTAGAAACCTCGTGAATGAGGAGGCCATGGCCCACTGGGCGCTGTCGCGCCGAAAAAAAAGAGTCCTCTACGTCGACATCTACACTTGCTATTACTTCTAAGGTTTCTCTGTCATAGGCCTAACCTAATTCGGGTTAGTTTTGATGCCACACCTGTGCATGGAGTTTTACACCTCTGCATTAGTGCTTTTGCTAAACGTTGGTATTGCACTTATCAATCAATAATCTTCGTAGTTACGCTGTGTAGATTTCAAGACGTATCGTGCATGGAGAACAAAATAAAACGATACGTGCCAGCAGTGGGTCGCATGTAATTGGCTGTCCGTTTATAGCGTGATGTGCAATGCTGCATTACCTGCCGATATGTTATCTCAAACTGGGCACAAAAACTGACTGCAGTAGAGAAATTTCAGTGTGTAATACAAAAAGAAAGAAACGATGAAACAAGGAAAAAAGAGAGGGAAAGGCAAATAACAATGCTTATATTGTTCGACACGCTTCTGTACACACACTGCGTGTTTTGGACTGCATAGTCGCTGAAGGTGGAGGCAACAATCTCCTCCGAAACGTCGGTAACTGTTTATCAGTCGACACATTGCAGGGTCCCAGTCGACACACCGCAGTGTCCCAGTCGACACACACACCGCAGTGTCCCACAGGACTGGAATGTTCACCACTACCGTCGGAACTTCAAATCCAGCAAGATTATTATTAAATTACAATTGGCAGCACAGTGTGAAGGAAATGCTAAACAATATTACACACGTCGTAACCCACCCTAAAAGTGTATTCGAAGGCGAAGGTTTGGTCGTGTAACACAGACCCCCCCCCCCCCGACACGCGTGTCACAGTAGCCAATTAATTTGTAGACTATATCACTCATTTGCGACAAGAGTGTCGCAACTAAAAATTTAGCATTTTTAAGTTAATGCTATAGAAATAAACGTTTGCAGATGCATTTTTAACAGGTATAGTGGCATAACGCAGTTTGTAAAACTCGCCGCTGGAGAGCAGTTGTGTCGTCGTTGCACCCATAGAAAAGTATAGCACATCAATAGCTTTAAACGCGTCTCCTGAAAAATCACTGATTTTGAGTTGTGACACTGTAGTCGCAAATGAGCGATATATATATAAATTCTTTTCGATCCTGGAAAATGATTTTCGAAGAAGAAAGAGCAAAATTGTCAGCGATTAAATTGGCCCGTGACAGCCTTGCATACTGACAGCGGCATGCTGTGCCACAGCTCACACACGTGTCAGTAACAGGCCAGAACAGATCCTACGTTTCATCGTTCAGTTTGGTTCTTTCTTTTGTTTCTTTAAGAGTGCTACTACTCGTTCATGTGGTCGTAGAATTTCTTGTCATTTAATGGCGTCTTTAAAGGGGCAATAAGCTCTCCAGAAGCTCATGATATGTGAAGGTTTTCACTACGTCTGTAAAAAAAAAAAAAGAGAGAGGCACTCGCAGATGATGAAGATCAGGTTAGAGTTCTGAAGGTTTTACTGCCGCTTGCACTGCTGCAGCATGATGGGAAAACGCTTCACTACAAATTTCACACTTCTCATTGCAATTATTAATTAGTTATCACGAGGGTAAACTAACACTTCCGTATTATTATTATTATTATCATCATTATCATCACCATCATCATCATCATAGTCGTTGTTGTTGTTGTTGTTGTTGTTGTTGTTGTCGTCGATTAAGCTCTTGGGGTTTTTCGTATTATGACAGCCTTCTTCTCAGCCCTTGGTGGTCTAGTCGTGTTATATCTCACCATCTTTAGACCAGTATGGGAGTACGCATCGGTTATGTGCATCTGACTTAGTGTCCAGGGATGCCAAAAGAATGAATGATACAGGGGAAGTTTACAGCTGTTGGTACAATCCTTCCTCCCCCTCTCAGGACTACTGTAGTTATACGTCTACTAGCGTACTTCAGTTTCTTAATATGCGTATTTCACAAAACGAAAGAATTCAAATTAACGCAATATTTTTGTTTCCTCCCTTTTTTTTATTTTTTTATTTTATTTATTTTTTTTTTTTATGTAGGCGATTCTCTGTGAACGATATAAGTCTTCGAGTTCCTGCTCAGAATCTGAGGGACTTCTCCATGTTTCGTGCCAGTTCTTCCTGTAAAAACTGCCCTTCGGCTGCCAGAAATCAAATATAGCAGCCCATTTTTACTTATAATTTATTGAACGACACTGTCAATAGCCCAGACTGCCTTAGAGTCGGACCGTGAGATGACTAGTGAGTAACAAATTTCAAAAGATGTGTAATGGGGCGGTCCAAACCAAACTGAAAGTACTGTTGCAACATTTGTTAGAATGATTGAGTAACAAATACGGAAAAATCTACAGAGGATTGTCGGTGTACATGGTGAGGGTCGAAACAGGTACCTACTGAATACAGGTTAGAAGAATTAAGGTTTGAGTTAACATGGTCGGTATGGAGGTGCAAATCCGTATTGGTACGTACACAGTTTGTGCAGCAATAAGAGTCTTTTAAATATGGGTCATGAGAGACAGACCGCAACAGAATGCAAGAACTTCACACGAAGTTCCATTTTACTGTCGAGGAAAGCGACTTGTATAGAGGCTGACTGATCCCCAGAGCTGGTCTAGAAATTTTGGAGAAGAGATAAATCACTTACGTGCTAGGAATTTAAGAACTTTTGGACGGAATTTAAGCCCGTAGCTGGACTTGGAACTAAATACTCACCCCCTTCCGGGTATTGCCTTTGTGGCGTGCGTAGGGATAACCGTTTCTTTAATTTAAATGGGGTTGGAGGGACAAGCTGGAGCGGTGACGTTACTGGTCGAAAAACTGGGTATAATAAGAGGACTGGATGTTTTTGAAGTTACTAATATCATACATAAATCATGCTATAGCTGGAATGATCACATTCTGAAAAGTAAAGGTGAGAAGTACTTTAAAAAGATATTAAAACACAAAAGCACAAAGCATTTAAGACATATATACCATGACAGATTAAAATTTGAGCTAGGGATGTCAAGAGACCGTGTGTGCGATGATGAGGATTAATTAATATCTTATTAATTTTTTTCTGCAGAATATACTCTGTTAAAAACGATAGGTAAACTTTCATCGTACTCTGAAGGCCCACCTGCTGCGTCCTTCCCCACCTGTTTGATCCTCTTGGATCTCTCCGTTGCCCCTAGTTACCGACCGGTTCTTCCATCCGTCACCGTATTTCTGGTATCTCTGAATTTCCTTTGTAACATTCGAAAGCAACAACAACAATTAATGCGTACGTTGATAAAATATACACCTAGATGAACGTCATGTAATAACCGTGCGGATGTGGACGACGTTCCCGTCAGTTTGTTCCAGAAAGTAACGTAATTATATATCAATCTCGCCCACAGAGAGAAGTACCGAGTCAAGTGACTGTATTGATTTTATTGCCCTCCTTTATTTGCTTTGTCAGATTCACAGGTAATTAAGTGCTAAGCTATTTTAGGTCCCGATTGACAGTTTCAAACATCGGGTATTCATTGCAAACTGTCGCTGAACATTTTACATTTCGTTTCAGTTTTAGACGCCTTTTATTATTGTTACTCTCCTTCATTTTAATATTTTTCTTCTCCTGCCTCATTTGCTTTTTACTTTGCGCGTTCTTTTACTGTTTCTACTTTTAAGTCCTCTACATCTGCTTATTTTTACTTTCAATTTATAGCCTAGTTTTCTACCGTAAAAAGAGAAAAAAGAGATTTTATATCACCGTTCTGTGTCTTTGTGTATGTGTGTGCGTGCTTGCGCTCGCGTGTCCATTTTAACTGCTGATCCATGTGATCGATTTTTACCACATTTGACACTAACTTCGTGCCCCTAGAAGGCAACCAGCTCCACACTAGAAGCATCAATATGACGAAATATGTAGTAATTATTATATCCTCTTCATAGGGAATATTTGGTGATTATCTGGACTTCAGGATATCTAGATATATCGTATATTATTTTAATCTAACAAATATAATTTATGTTTTTCACATATTCGATTGATGCGACTTCTCCCTGAAGATGATCCATAATGAATTGAAAAGTGTTGCAGTTGTGGTGTTTTAATTGTATATTATATATTACAATAGTCTGCATTTATTGGATGTTGTCTTAACATGTTGTCAATTAATACATGGAATTGAATACCATGAAATTTACTTTTATTATTCGATTTACATAGAATTACGCGTTCTCAAATGTTACAGGCCTTACAGAAATCCCTTTTAATTTTATATACATGGGTCCGTGCATCATGAATCGAATTTAACAATTTTCCAACAAGATGCGACTTATTCAGTTTATTACATTACTGTAGGCAGCTCTACATGTTTCGGGTGTTGACACCCACCATCAGGAGCTCGTACAGCTGTAATTACAGCTTCTGGTATTGATTAATTGCAATGAGTAAAATACGCTGCTATTAATACTAATGTATAATTTAACATTCCAGATTGGTCATATTGAATGTTACTAGACTTGACGAATATGATATATAAAATAATGGTGGATGGTTAAAAGCAGTATTTTTAAATTATGTACAGCAAAATATGTAAAATGTATAACAAAATGTATATACACTGCTTTTAACCATCCAACAATATTTTATATACATATTCGTCAAGGCTAGTAACATTCAATGTGAACAATCTAGAATTTTAAATTATACATTAGTATTAATAGCAGGGTATTTTACTCACTGCAGTTAATCAATACCAGAAGCTGTATTTACAGTTGTACGAGCTCCTGATGTTGGGTGTCAACACCCGAAACATGTAGAGCTGCCTACAGAAATGTAATAAACTGAATACGTTGCATCTAGTTGGAAAATTGTTAAATTCCCTTTCTATTTGTTGCCTTTTCATAGTGTGACAAGGAGACGTCATTGAGAAAGATAGTGATGCTCGAAGAAATCTGAAAGAAAGAAGAGTTTTGTTTGTTTGAATATGTTTTTAATATCTCGGACTATACAAGAATAACTTCAAGCGGCATCAAGGGAAGTGAATGACAAACAGCAAAATACGTGTTTCCATTTGAGACATCACCTCGACATCTGTCTGGAGGGATTGAAGAGGACCCTTTAAACCTCCAACCGGGGTGACAGGTGCTTGGCTGGTGTCCAAACCAACTCCTTCCGAATAAAAGTCACAAGATAACTTGCTCGGTGAAATGATAAAAGTAGGTGGAATGTGTGTTATTCAGCTGAAAATTCTCAGTGTTGTCACTCGGCAGAAATTTCGTAGTCCTGTGAAGTGTTCGGAGAGAGGTAACGAGCGGGGGCAGTTGGGGAATTGCATGTAGAGGCAGCATGATATATAATTTGTGAGCTGTTCATTACTATAGCCATGAATGTTGTAGTGAAGGTTATTACCATATCATATGAACTTGCAGGTCAAAATACCTTAACTAATGAGGTACACATAAAACGTTAGAGAGTGCAATATTGCGTGACTCCCATGCTGACGCCTTCGCTCTGAATCCTACTAGGTTTAAAGCAAAAGCAGCGATAAATGCTGATATCTAGAATACGTCATTTACACTTCTTACACAAGAAATATATCGCGGCTGTAATCATGTGCACCCTAAATGAAACAAAAATATTAGGAAATATACGTGTAGGTAAATAAGTCGTTTGCTTTTACTCCATTTCATGTAATTATAACGAGAAATTTTGAATTATAATGCGGGAAATATGTACCAGTATAGTCACTCAGCTTTTAACCAAACTTAATTTTTTTTTATGTTTATGGCTACATGAATTTGTGAGGAAGGAAATTTCTCTTAATAGTTACCTAGAAGAAGAGACTGGCAAATTTTGTGTGTTCAGAAAACTGTTGATTTTCATTGCACCACTTACGAAACTTTCAAATAGCTTAGCAAACTTAGGTTCATCGCTCACTTAAATTGTTTCAGACACCTTAAAACCTACATCAGTTTTATTTTAAATAAAATATGATTTTTTTTCTCTAAATTTTCTTTGCACATAATTTTTTGCTCCGTTCAAAGCTACTGACGAGCCACGCCCGAAGTTCCTGCAATGTAATATAGTACTTCGTATAAAATATCCGTAGTTTTTCCATTTTAACCAAAATTATAAAGTGGCAACAAATGCTAGTGGAACAATGTTAATAAATATCCAACCAGATGCAACAGTATGCAGATATTTATTTACTGCAAACTCACTCTACATGTTTCGGGTGTCACAGCACCTATCATCAGGAGTACTAAAAACTGTAACCGCAGCCTCCGGTACAGGTCATAATATCGGTACAGCTACTTCCCTCCAACGTGGCCTGATGGGGACGATCGGGCCACGTTGGAGGGAAGTAGCTGTACCAGTATTATGACCTGTACCGGAGGCTGCTGTTACAGTTTTTAGTACTCCTGATGATGGGTGCTGTGACACCCGAAACATGTAGAGTGAGTTTGCAGTAAATAAATATCTGCATACTGTTGCATCTGGTTGGATATTTATTAATATTGAATTATGATGCACGGAACCACGAGTTAAAAAAAAAGCTAGTGGAACACCTAATACCACATTGAATGTTTTGTTGACCTTTCATCGTGATATATCCGTATAATATGAACCAACAAGATGCACTATTTTCTATTAATTTGTTTAAATCCTGCCAGCAGCCAGTCAACAGAAACGCATGACATATACCAATTAAACAGATGTGATCCTCCACATGGTGAGCAGCAAACCTCCTCGAAACATGTAGAGGCTTATTATTGAAATAAAAAAATAGAAAATATTGCGTCTTGTTGCTTCATATTATAAGGACCCAACACCTCATTTTACGAAATTGCGTCCAGTGGTTTTGTAGATGTTAAATACGGAAGGGCCTGCAGACAAGGGGAAGTTAAAAGGTCCATTTTTGCAACTTTTCTTTGGGTTCTCTTGAGTAATTCACACTTGGTATTAAATGTCCCATGCTGATTTAGCTTGTATTTAATTAAGGAAACCTTCTTCTGTCTGCAGCCCAATCGGCTACGTGTTAACCTACAAAGTCAGGGAGCATCTCGATAGGAAATTAACCAACAGCATGATATGGAAGAATTTATTTTATGTTTTATAACTTATTACAGTACCTTTTACGTTTTCTGGGAGTGAATTCACGATTATGGCTAGCCACATTGACCTTCTCAGTGGTGGAGCTCACACACACTGTCCACTCCTTTGATATCCGTACACTATTCACTTAACCATAACCAATCTCTACCCCCCCTGTGCGTCCATTGAATTGAAACACTTGGTGTAGTAGATTTATTTATAACCGTTACTTTATCTGAATCCCTGTATAGCGTGTTTCAGATGCTGATCTGTAGGCATCGTAGCATCATGCTACTGTGTGGAAAATCTGTGTATCTGCTGTGTGGAATACTCTTTATCTACAAAGAAGCCGTTGCTCATGTGTTATAAATACGCTTAATATAGATTTTCACGTTTCTCCGAAAGGTCGGAAAATTTACATCAGATTACATGGCGTCGTGTATGGAAAGACGGTACTACCTGAATGATTTTACGTGGATTGAAAAATGATTAGCTGGATAGCTCATGTATTACTGATATGGGAAACAAGAAATATATATTGAATTTTTATTTTAAAATGCCTATCTTTTGGGTAACCAACAAAAGGTTAAAGGAGAGCGTAAGAAATATTTCTTGGAGAAGTACGTTTTAGAAACTTGAAATGTTTGAGGGTAGGGTCCCGTGAACGAAACTTGTAATCAAATATCCGATTATATAAAAGCTGTACAATCGACGCAGTAAAGAAAATCCGCTGTGGCGCGGGATAAACAGTTGTGTGCTCGAGGCTGATGCCTACCAATTATGTAAAATGAACGCTGTTATTCCTATAAACTCCAGCTTTAACCTTTTGGCGCCGGAATTTTTTTTTTTTAATTTTAGCACAACCCTGTATATAAAATGTGAACAATACAGGGACCAAACAAGTTAGAATTATGAAACAAACTGCATTTTGAAGATAAAAAAAAGGAGTATATATACCATGTTTAAAATATTCAGTACCTATATTTGTTGAATAAATATATAAAATGCAACTTTGAAGGTTAGCGGTGCGGTACGTCAACTATAGTTGACGTTAGGCGTCTAAAGGTTAATATACACATAAGCGACATCGCCATCGTGCTCTGCAACTTCTCCAGCTCCTGTGTGATGCGGGTCGTCTAGGTTAATATGCATGACATTATTTTTGTTTCTTTCTCTTCTCTGCCTGTGCTCGTTTGTTTCTCTCTAAATATTAACTCTTACGATAAGCATCCTCTCAGCCCATATTTCTGAACGGCTTGGGGTAATTACGTCTTTTTGGAATCATTTACTGTTTTGAACTTTCTCCATCGCCCAAGTTTCAATAAAATTAGCAGCATTACCTTCCGCAGTAGTGTTTCGGTGTCTGTTAGAAGGTAAAAGAAGAAGTGAAACGCCTGCTTATTTGAGCCCGAAAGGCAAAGGTATTCTACACCTCAGGCTGTCAGACGTCTAGAACAACACTGCAATTGAATCACGCAGTGTATTAGTTGTGCTTCTTCCTAGGAACAGTGATATTTTAGGCGCGCTCGTAAAAGTGCGAAAGGTGACTATTATCTTCGTCATGTATGTCTGTCCGTCCGTCCGCAAGAAACAACTCGGCTCCCACTGAACGGATTTTTATGAAATTTTATATTTGTTATTTTTCGATTCAAATTTTATTAAAATCTGACAAGACTAACCGGTACTTCACATGGAGACCAATGTACATTTATGGTAATATCTCGCCCAGTTCTCCTTAGAATGAGAACTGTCTCAGACAAATTTGTAGAGAAAATCATAACACGAATTTTATGTTCAATAACGTTTTTTAATCGAAAATCCCGTAGTTTATGAGATGATGTGCAAAAATATTTTAGAGCGGGACAGGCTCAAGTGAATTGCATGCTGGACACGTAAGGCTACAAGCACACACTCAGAGTATGTAACACTTATTTTCTTTCCACGCGCGTCCATGTTACGTTATGGTACATTGCCTGTCTTGTTTCCATCTATGATACAAACCGATTAGATTTTCCAATAGAAACATTCTGTGTTCCCTGTGAAGAACAACTGAACATCGTATTACGTGCCAATACCTTTGCTTCTTTGCCTCTTCATACGAGGCCCAGGGTTATTGAGGCTGTGCTGAACGAAATGTTAGGGCTGCACAATAAGCCTAAGGCTGCGGTGCATTCGGTGCATAAGCTGGCGGGCCCTAAGAAGAAGACGACGAAGACAAAGAAGAAGAAGAAGAAGATGATGATGATTACGTGCCAATTAATTGTAGTTCATGGTTCAACAACTCTTTATTGCTCCTTCCAGTTTCCAAAACAATGCAGACTAAGTATACTAAGGAATGAATTTAGTCATTTTGAACGCAAATTATAACTACAGTTTCGACTTCTCTAATTTAACTGCGTCAGTTGTTCAATTTTGTCTGCTTCGGTGTGCGTCGCAGCCTCCACTTTAAAACCGGGAATCAGCCTGGCCCCTTTTTATCCCAGCCTTCTTAGCTGAAGCTGCACTTCTTATTGAACAGCAGCAGGCTGCACGCCGGAACCCTGCATGGCGAGGCCCTTCCTTATTTTTATCATTCACTCTGCAGACGACTACTGGTAAGGACTCCCAAATGTTGCAATAAATTCAACACACTCTGCTACTAAACCCCATAAGGTAAAATTCTAAATCAAATACAGGCCGCAAAAATCTAAGGACATGAAAAAAGCTATGCCTATTTGTTTATATCGGTTTTTGTTGCAGCTGCATGTATAACATGCTGACGTAGCCCAATAAGTTTAAGGAAAATACGGAATATTTGACAAAGAATCTTGTCAGAAACGGTGTCGATGTTTAATCTTTCCGGTAAGCTGGCAGTCGTGCTCTGTTCGTTTCACAAGGAAGCGTATTCATATAGACCGACATCTCAGAGAGACCGCCCGAGTGTAAATATTTTGAAAACATTCTATTGCTGCAGGCAGCGAAAACATTGGATAGCACTCGGAGTATTAATAGACTAGGCCTTTCGTGGGGGTGTCGAACGTGAGTGTCGGTGTGAGTGAAGCAGTCACTTGGACAGAAAGAAGCAGAGGAAGGTGTGAAAGGAAGAAGTACGAAGGAAAGAGAAAGAAACGAGGAAGGAAGGAAAGAAAAACACGTGTGAGGACTGAAGGTGGAAGGAGGAAAAGAATGAAAGCTAGATAAAACGAACAACATATACTAGGCATGACAGAATGCAGTGGATTAAGGGGAGAAGACGGACTTAACAAGGAAAGGACTAACGAAAAGAATAGAAGAAAGAACAATTAACAAAAAAAAAACAGCTAAAGCTTAACAAACGTAGTTTTCTTGTGCGTCGATATTTATTACAGTTACTTCCAATGAGCTGTATTCCTCACAGTAACAAACCTCTTCAAAACATCATCAGGTTTACCATTTGCGTGCGCGGTGTAGCTAGACCGGCCAGCCCCAGGCTCTAGGCACGGGCCTTTATGTAGTCAGGGCGTTGCTCTGCTACACATTAACAGTCAATGTATCAAGGGGACAAAAGGACTTGTCTGCCTTTGGAACCGTTCCTATTATTCCGTCTGATTGCACATCGATGTAACTCGTTCACACCGATTGCTTAAACGAAGGCGTGTAATTAAAAAAAATCATTATAACAACCCGCTGTGGTTGAGTTTTCCATCAGAACGTTGTTAAGATATACTGAGAATACACATATTGTAATGGCAAATTAAAACAAATATCTGGTTTTTTTGCCATAAAATTTATGTGAGTAAATAAACATCACGTTTTTCTAGGCCTGGACGTTTATAACCAATAATGAATTGATTATTGGCTTCAGAGTACTCAGTAAATTTTGTGACACGTGATCATTGAAGAGGCTGGACAGTAAAGAATTGTCTTCTTTTAGGACATGATCTAGAACCATCTTTTCCCGAAGCATCAATAAAATGTAAAAAAGGTAAAGGTAAAGTGATCCCGTTACAGGTCCGGTGTGGCCCAGAATGTGGGTAGAGGTATAGCTCTACTCTTCCATGACCGCGGCACTAGAAGGGGATGAGTGGTCAACAGCACGCCATGGCCGCACTTTACCCCCGGGAAAGACCCGGTACCCATTTTACAGGAGGCAGGGTGGGCCCCAGGGCCGGTCTGGACGGGTGGAAAATCTCGTCCCCACCGGGATTCGATCCCGGACCGTCCAGCCCGTAGTCAGTCGCAATACCGACTGAGCTACCGGACCAACATCAATAAAATGTAGTGATCTAGAAACTACGGGAACTGATTATCCTGCGACGAGGCACAATATTTCTGAATACCATACCTTCAAACCAAATGCGAAATTTGCTCCGCTAATGACATCTGTAATATCCCAAAGAAACTCTTCGGTACTTGTCACATCACTCTACAGTATCACTTTGCACTTTGTTGTTACCTCAAAATATTGGTACTACCATGACGTCAACTAACACACCAGTTACATATTTCATCATCACTAATTGCAGGACATGTAACGACGCAGAATTCTATATTTGGAATTTATTCCCTTAATGGGTTTCTCCTCTATCGTTTGCACGTTAGTCAGCACGTACATGTAAATTACTTTCAGCTGTTAGAACTTCGTTCATTTGTTTTTCATTTTTTTTTTCAGTTGGTGTTAAAACGGCACGAACGTTGGAGACAGCGTGAGTGTTTCTTTGTGTATCACATCGCATATTGTGGTGGGTGTCATTGTTCGTAAAATTGCGAAAATCTTCTATCAAATTCTTCATGTCTATCCACCCATCTGTCCTCCACATGGAACAACTCGGCTCCCACTGAACGGGTTTTCATGAAGTTTTATATTTGAGTAAAACCAAATGTTTATTTATATTTGAGCAGTTTTCAAAAATCTGTCCAGAAAATTCAAGTTTTATTAAAATCGGACAAGAATAACGGGTAGTTTGCGTGAAGAGCAATATACGTTTATGATCAGGTCTCGCTGAATTCTTCTTAGAATTAAAAATGTTTCGGACAACAATTGTAGAGAAAATAAAAAAACACATACATTTTATGTTCAGTAGTTTGTTTCGAAAATCTTGTCGTTTGTAAAGCAATGTGGAAAAATACTGTGGAGCCGGACAGGCCACAGCTAACAATATGGCGCATTGTATGCTGGATAACTAAAACTACAGACAGCCACTCAGAATATGTAATATTTATTGCTTTTCCACAGCGACAGCGGTTACGCGAACGCGCCTCAGTGTTACGTTAAACGTGTATTGCCTGTCTTGTTACATACATAGGAATAAATACTGTTTGACGTAACATACAACAATGGAAACGAAAAACATCCTCAGCGCAAGGTTTCAGCGGATCTGTTCGAATAGTAGATGTTTCAAGACAAAGTTAGTAACTGAATTCTAAACGTGGCGCATTTTAAAGCAACAGACATATACAGACAAAGGACCTACTGCGATTAACGAGTTTTCAGTCACAAAAAGGAGTCAGTTTTGCACTGTCTGTAGCGACGATAAATGACAGAGCCAAAACTATCGTTGACGCTAGATAAGGGAACAGATACCTTATAAGAAAGTTTGTCATTTAGGTGCAGTGACGAGAGGGACACTCAGTTTCTCAAGATGTGAGATTTTGTAGCGGGATTAAAACTAAAGCTGCCCCCAGGATAGCGCACATTACAGATCACCCCCCCCCCCACCAATAGCATAAACAAACATCACAGATGCTGAGATCTCACCATCGTGACGTATCCACTCCAATCCTGTAAAGAAATACCACTATACTTTCGAACGTAAACCTGATGATGGCCACTTAGGCCGAAACATGTAGTTT